>Ga0214163_1000016_pt1 | contig 67562 bp, 52 predicted proteins | sample LakMenepilimnion_2_FD_153001 | JGI IMG/M metagenome (GOLD analysis project Ga0214163, IMG submission 153001) | Freshwater microbial communities from Lake Mendota, WI - Practice 15JUN2010 epilimnion v4 | ecosystem: Environmental > Aquatic > Freshwater > Lake > Epilimnion/Euphotic zone | place... | reverse complement strand
AAATGAAACAAACAGTTAAAGACGTTATCAATCAACTTGAAAAACTTGATCCAAATGAAACAATCTTCTCAGTCATTTATACTACGCAGAACATAAAAGAAGATTTGGCACATTATGATTACAATCGTAATGAAATTGTTTATCCTTATACTGATGAACTAGCAGAACAAGTTCTTATCAATCTAGATTGTTATGATTCAATTTATGAAACAATTTACAAGAGTGTAAGAGATGAAATGTCTCATCAAGTAGATCAACTCTCAAGAAAAGAAAATCTTACACTTGAATCAGCATCTTACTAATACAATGAAAGAAACATTTGTTAGGTTAAATGAAGATCAGATGGATTTGATTCTTTATTGTCTAGAGCAAATGACTTCTGATTTCAATACTGATGAGTATGACTTATGCGAAGAAATCATTGATTCTCTCACCTCTGCTCAAGTAGAACTTAACTCCTAATGCTATGAAGCAATCCATACCGATTCTTCCTAGTATATTCAACTCTATTACCTTATCAGTTTGTTTATCTCTTATGGTAATCGGTATGTATTATACAGTAGAAACAGAGATGAATAAGGTAAAATAATCTAATTTAATGTATTAATGTTAAAAAAGATAATTAAAAAAAATGTATTAAAAAATATAAATGTGTGTTTTGTTTTCATAACATATGTTGTGGAAAAACTATGTGTTATGACTGTCTTATAGGTATTATTGACTCTTATATGCTCTTTTATTGTCTCGTAATCCTTCTCTTATACCCTGTTATTATGTGATCTTATTGCCGTCTAAGCGTGCATTGTATCATAAAACCCCAGAAAAGTCAAGGGCATAAAACCACTCTGAGAACTGGCACAGTATAACTCCCCAGCACGTTTTGATTCTTATGTCAAGTTCGTGTATAATTAGTTATAGCAATGGGTCTCATGGAACTCATACGTCTTATGAGACTCGGAGGATTTTTATTTGTTCGTCCATAAGACTCATAATACTCGTGAGTTTCATTCGTCTAAGGACACTTCGTGCTCTGTCTATTCGTCTTATGAGTCTTATGCCATTCGTGCTAGATTTATAGGGCGGGAGGAGAGGGAATTCGTCCTAATCACCTAGGACTTATAAGAATAACACAGGGGTCGATATAAAGTTTTCCACAGTTTCCACAGAGTTTTCCACAGCCCTGTGGAAAAAGTATAAGAGTTTTCCACAGGTATAATACCCTGGGTAGGGTTTTATATAAGAATCAGACAGTACTGTTTCGTCCTTTATGTTTCGTCCTTATGTGTTGACAACTCGGAGGATTCGTCCTATAGTCATACCCTGGGTATAGTTTTCTATTCTAATCGCACAGTGACACTTAATTCGTTATGTGTGCCCCTTCGTTATCACTAATACCCTGGTAATAGTTTTTTATTCTTTATACCCAGTATAGTATATTATTATTCGTTATTGTTCGTTATAAGAATAAAACAGTGTTGTTTAATTCTAATTGACAGTTATTTGTGATTGTTGGGTATTCTTATAAAGAACCGATGCCCCCCCTAAAAGTAAAAGTGCCCTACTACCCTAATCTATAAACCTTACCCAGAGACCTTGAATTATTCAATGAAAAATAAAAAAATTTTCCGAGAAAAAATTTTACCCACAAGGTTCGATGGGTATTATGTCTCTGAGGATGGAAGAGTTTTCACTGAGTGGCATAAGAAGTATATCAAAGGAGTAAAGGGATGTTCCTCTGAGAGGGGGGAACTGAGAGAAATAAATCAAAATCCGAGGGGTGGGAGCAATCCAAAGGACAGATATATGTCTGTGAATATTTCCCTGAAGGATGAGATGGGGAGAACCACAAAACAAATCAAATATTATACTCATAGATTAATTGCGGAGTGTTTTATAGAAAACCCAGAGAACCTTACAGAAATCGACCACATTGATTCTAACAAATTGAATAATCATGCAGAAAATTTAATGTGGATTTCCAGAAAAGGGAATATGGTTAAATTCAATGCAAAAGAATTCAGTATTGTAGATATAATGACTGGTAGAACTTATGCTGGTATAAATTTAACTGAGTGGGTGAGAGAGAATTGGCAATGGATACAACTAAGAACAAGAATAAAAGAACCGAAAGATTTTACAAAAAATTTATTAGGAGCATTCAGAAAAGGATATTCATATGGAAAAATAAAAAGAGCATAAGTACGAGAACCACTCATAAGGAAGAGTTAGAGTATATTGGAATTGTACTTGTAGAACTTATGAAGTTTGGAGTACAAGGGATAGAAAAATTTTTCCGGAGGGGAAAAATTTTCAAAGGTTGATATATAATTGGAAAAGAATAAACTGAGAGGAGATGTTAGAAGTCACAGAGAAAGAGAAGGAACTTCTAATCGAGTGCATTCAATATCGATTAGAGACAGACAAGACACTAAATTCAAATGAGGTGATAAGAGAGGAGCTGGAAGAGTTACTCTTTAAGGTAGAAGAATCTGATGAATACGTATAACATAGAAGTCAATGGTGTAACAATCGTTGAGAGAATAAATCCAGAAGATTTAGATGGGATGTTAAATCAGGTGAGAGGACTCGTTTGGACTTCTGGTGGAAAGAATGAGGATATCAAAGTAATTCTAAATAATCAAGAAGACCCATTGCAATGATTGATTTGTAGTGGTATAATGTAAACGTCGAAATTAATTTTTTATGGCTAAAGGATTTACGATTAAAGCAAATGCTCCTGCAAAGACAAACAATTCAGTAGATGAATTTGATATTGTAGCAGCAAGAGAAATGATTCGAGGGAAGTCAATTGTTTTTTGTCTTCCAGGAAGAGGAGTATCATATACATATTTGAAAAATTTCGTTCAATTGTGTTTTGATTTAGTGCAAGCAGGTGCAAGTATTCAGATTTCTCAAGACTATAGTTCGATGGTGAACTTTGCACGATGTAAAGTACTTGGAGCAAATGTTCTCAGAGGACCAAAGCAAGTACCTTGGGATGGTAAACTTGCATATGATTATCAACTCTGGATTGACAGTGATATTGTCTTTGATACTGAGAAGTTCTATCGTCTGGTAGCAATGGACCAAGATATTGCTGCTGGTTGGTATTGCACTGAAGATGGTCACACCACATCCGTTGCACATTGGCTTGAAGAAGATGACTTTAAGAACAATGGTGGAGTGATGAATCATGAAACTTTAGAGACGATGAAAAACCGTCGCAAACCATTTACAGTTGATTATACTGGATTTGGTTGGGTATTGATTAAGAAAGGAGTCTTTGAGAATCTTGAATATCCTTGGTTTGCACCTAAGATGCAAGTCTTTGATTCTGGAGAAGTTCAAGATATGTGTGGAGAGGATGTTTCATTCTGTCTTGATGCAAAAGAGGCAGGTTATGAGATATGGTGCGATCCTAAGATTCGTGTCGGACACGAGAAGACTAGAATCATCTGAGTCCCCTTTAGAGTCGTCTTCTTGACGTTCTATGATATTCTTGGTATGATGCCCTTATGGAGATTTCAAGGTCTTCTAAGGGCATTTTAAATCCCGAAAAAACCGTTTAAAAAACCGTTAAGAGAAAACCAACTAGGAGATTATTACAATGGCAGTGAAAAAGAGTGCAAAAGGTGGTGCTAAAGTTGAATCAAAGCCCAAGCTGACTCTTCAAGGTGCAGGTCGGAATACTAAATATAGTGCAACGAGTCGTAATAAGGCACGTAAAAAGTATCGAGGTCAAGGAAAAGGATGATGGAAGAAGACCAAAAGACAATAGAAGAAACCACTTCTACTTCTACACCAAAGGTTTTTGGTTGGGTTGCTGGAAAACCAGCACATTTACAAGAGCATCCAGACAATAAAAAAGAGAATAAGTAAAATGTATCATCTAGAAGTTGATGATGAATGGGATGCAATTCATTATGAAGACTTGTGGATATACAATAAATTACAATTAAGTCGGGTTTTAGGGTATAAATGTGGTCCAATTGGATCTACAGTCCCTAAACCCGACTTTTATATTGTAAGACCTGCGATAAATTTCCTTGGTATGGGTCGATTTGCTGAAATTATATGGATAGAAAAAGACACAGAGCACTTTCATCCATCTAATTTTTGGTGTGAAGTGTTCAAAGGAGAGCATTTGAGTATTGATTACTATCATCAAGAACCAAAATTAGTAGTAAAAGGCACTAAAGATGAGAATGACCCCTTATATAAGTGGCAAAAATGGGAAAAAATTGATAAGACTATTGAATTCCCTTCAATTTTAGAAAATTTGAAGGGAAATTATGATTGGATTAACTGTGAATTTATTGATGGAAACCTAATTGAGGTTCACACAAGACAAAATCCTAATTTTAGATACGGAAATACAGTTGCAATTCCTGTATGGGAAGATGATAGACAAAAAAATGACTCAAAATTAAGTTATATAGAGGATTCTGGTTATCTAAGAAAGGGATTTTATCTAAAATAAATAGTTTTTCGGAGAAAATAGGAGGATTTTGTGAGTTGGAGAGATTTTCAATGGGGAATCACCTCCTATTGGAGGTATATGGAGTAGAATTTTCTTTACTCAATGATGCAGCAACTCTTGAAGGAGTAATGAAGGAAGGCATTGAACGTGCCGGAATGACTATTTTAAACACCTTTCAGCACTGTTTTTACCCACAAGGGTGTACAATAGTCATAGCATTGTCAGAGAGTCACGTATCGTGCCATACTTGGCCAGAAAATGGGTGTGTTGCCATTGATGTTTATACTTGCGGACCAGGAAATCCAAAATTAATAGCACTAGAACTCCTAAAATATCTAAATTCGGACAATTATAACCTTAGATACTTGTATCGTTAAATATCAGTAGGGGAGATAGCAACCTCCTACAAAAAAAAGTTCTGTTTTTACCAAAAAACAGGAGCTAAAATGTCCAATTTACCCGTTGATAGAGATCAGAACTATATGTATGAGATGTGGGGAACTAAGAAATTAGTTACCGACTATGAAAAACCAAATATTTCGAGGCATAATTTGAAAAGACAAACAGAATTGCACGAAAAAATTAGAAATGACGAAGATTATGATGATTGGGAATATGGAACAGAACCAAGTTACGGAAAAATAGTCTGAAAAGTCTTATAGATATATAAAATACCTTTTTATTTTAATGGCAGTAAGGATTTCAAGAGCATTTAGAGACATTAGTTTGTCTTTTGCTAGGCATCCTGTGACGAATGATATTTTACCAATTAGGAATGAAGATGCAATTAAAAAATCTGTCACTAATTTAGTTAAAACTGTTATTGGTGAGAGATTTTTTAATTCTTTGATTGGATCATCAATTAATGATTCATTATTTGAACTTAATACGATTGGAATTTCTATTGTATTGGAAGATGAAATTAAAACACTACTTAACAACTTTGAACCAAGAATAAAAGTTAAGGAAATTAATGTTAGTGATGATCCTGATTTATATGAATTAAATATAAATATCGTCTATGATATTGTTGGTGAAGGGTTTCCAAGACAAAATATAGAGTTTATCTTACAACCAACTAGAGTATAATGGCAATAAATCAATTCACTAATCTAGATTTTGGGGATATTAGATCTCAAATAAAAGATTATTTAAGAACAAATACAGAATTCACTGACTTTGACTATGAAGGTTCAAATTTTTCTGTATTAATTGATATTCTTGCCTATAACTCTTATATAACTGCCTATAACACCAATATGGCAGTTAATGAATCTTTTCTTGATAGTGCAACTTTAAGAGAAAATGTAGTTTCACTTGCAAGGAATATTGGTTATGTTCCTAGATCTAAAAGAGCATCTAGAGCACAAATTAGTTTTACAGTTGACACTGAAGGATTTTTAGATGTAAAATCAGTAACATTAAGATCTGGTGTTGTTTGCTTAGGAAATTTAGAAACAGGAAATTTTGTATTTTCAATACCAGAAGATATTACAGTACCTGTAGATAATCAGGGGATTGCTAGATTCAATAACATTTCAATTTACGAAGGAAGATTCCTAACAAAAAGTTTTATCGTAGATAATAATCAACCAAATCAAAAGTTTATCATTCCAAATGCTGATGTAGATACTGAGTTGATAAGAGTTTTTGTTACTGATGTAACCAATGAAGAATATGCAAAGTTTGATAATATATTAAATGTCAATAAAAATTCTAAGATTTTCTTAGTTCAAGAAGTAGAGGACGAGAAATATCAGATTTTATTTGGAGATAATATATTTGGAAGAAGACCTATATCAGGAAGTTCTGTTTATGTAAGTTATATTACTACAAATGGCAAGCAAGCAAATGGATCTGCTAACTTTACATTTAGTGGAATTTTAGTTGATAATAACAGTAATAAGATTACAAATGGTATTTCATTAATTACAACAAACATTCCATCAGAAAATGGAGATGATATTGAAAAAATAGACTCCATTAAATATATTGCACCTAGAGTATATTCATCGCAATTTAGGGCAGTTACTGCAAATGATTATAAAGGATTGATTCCAGCAATATTTCCAAATGTAGAATCTGTAACTGCTTATGGTGGTGATGAATTGGAACCACCACAATATGGTAAAGTTTTTATATCAATTAAACCAAGAAATGGTAAATTTATTTCCAAAATTACCAAGGAAGAAATTAAAAATAAATTAAAACAATATACAATTGCTGGTATTAAACCAGAAATCGTTGACCTAAAATATCTTTTTGTTGAAATTAATACAAGTGTTTATTATGATAGAAGTGCAGTATCTGAAATTGAAAACTTAAAGAAAAAGGTCATTGAAACAATAACTCAGTATGGAACATCTTATGACCTTAATAATTTTGGAGGAAGATTTAAATATAGTAAATTATCTTCACTAATTGATAATGTAAGTACTTCAGTTACTTCTAATATTACAAAAATAAAGATGAGGAGAGATCTCCAACCAGAACTTAATAAATTTGCAACATATGAATTATGTTTTGGTAATGCGTTTCACATAAAGAGAAATAATTTATTAGATAATCGTGGTTATAATATCAAATCAACTGGTTTTAGTATTTTAAATGTTGATGGAACTGTTTATTTGAGTGATGTTCCTATTGACGAGAAGAAAGGAACAATTTTCTTCTTTGTTTTAAAAGATAACTTACCTTTTATTATAAAAAATAATGCAGGTGTCGTACATTATGATAAAGGTGAAATTTTATTAGATGTTGTGAATATTACCTCAACAGAGTCAACAAATGGAATAGAAGTGCAAGCAATTCCAGAGTCAAATGATGTTATCGCATTAAAGGATATATATTTAGATCTAAGTATTAGTAACTTAGTTGTAAATATGGTTGAAGATAAAATTACTTCAGGCGAAAACACTTCTGCAACAGAATATATTGTAACATCAAGTTATTCAAACGGAGATTATATTAGATAAAATGTCAGAAATTAAGAGAGTCAGAATCCAAAATATCATTGAATCCCAGATTCCAGAATTTTTAAATACGGAATCACCATTATTTAAAGAATTTTTAGATAGGTACTATGTATCTCAAGAGCATCCAACTGGAATAACAGATCTGGGTGTAAATATAGATTCACTTAAAAATATATCTACATATGATAATGAAACTTTCTTTTCTGCATTTTATCCTAGTATTTTAACAGAAAAGGTATTAGCATTTGATGATGTAATAAATGTTTCCCACACAGTGGGATTCCCAAGTAAGTATGGGTTAATTAAGATTGATGATGAAATTATATTTTATACAACAAAAACTCAAACTAGTTTTATAGGATGTTTCAGAGGTTTTTCTGGAATACATGATATAAGACAGACACTAAAATCCGAAACTATTAATTTTACAAAAACATCTGCTGCTTCTCATATTTCTACGTTTGAAATATCTACAGTACAAAAAAATAATTCAAACTGGTTGGTAACATTGGTCGATCCGATTAATGTTTCTGTCAATGAAATTATTTACTTTGAAGATGCTGAATATACAACTGTTCCAACAAATCCGTTAATTTCTAGAGGAGTACCTGCAAAAGTAATAATTGTAAATTCTCAACAGCAACTTATAGTAGAATCGTCTATTGATATTTCTGACAAAGTAAAAGTAGTTAAATCAATCGCAGTTCAAAATTTAAATTTAATTTTTTATCAAGAACTTTTTAAAAAATTTAAATCTCAATTTTTACCTGGATTTGAAAATAGAAATTTTGTCTCTCAAGTACAAATTCAAAATATTTTATCAAGAGCTATTGATTTTTATACGACAAAGGGAACTGATACCTCATTTAAATTGCTTTTTAGTGCTCTTTTTGGTAAAGAAATATCTATAATTAAACCACAAGAATATCTTCTTCGTCCATCTGACAATAATTATTTTGTAACTAGAAATATTTTAGTAGAGCCTATTAAAAATTATAACATTGATTTATCAACAATAAAAGGGAAAACTATATTTCAAGGTGTAAATGGACTAGAAGCAAGTGCTTCTATATATTCATTAGAATTTAGACCATTCAATGATAAAAATTTATATGAAATATATTTAGATGGAACTTCATTTGTAAATAATTTTAAATCAACGAAAAAAACAAATATATCAAAAGATGTATCAATTGGGTCAAATAATATATTTGTAGATTCAACCATAGGATTTCCATCTTCTGGAAAATTATTAGTAAAAACAAAAAATGCTACAGATCCAGTTGTAATTACATATACTGATAAAACCAATAATCAATTCCTGGGAGTATCTGGAATTATATTTAATTTAAATTTTGGAGATGAAATATATGAAGAAAGATTTGTTTATGTTTATCAAGATGATGGTTCTAAATTAGAATTTAGACTAATTAATGTAATTGGGGAAATAGATTATGATTCTTCATCCAACTTAAGAGTTGGTGATAAAATAAAATTATCTTCATTTGGAACAAATCTAAGTGATAAACCAGAATTTAATACTTGGATTTATAATTTACCAACTTCACATGATATAGAAACAGTTCAGATTTCTGGCAATTCAACTGGAACAATTTGGACTATAAACCTATTTGATGATATTAAGTTTTACATTGGTGAAAAAGTAGAATTAGAAAATACTGAAGACCCTAATGATGTCATTAGAACTGCAAAAGTAGTAACAATTTTTTCTGGGAATTCAATTGAGGTTGAGACTTCTTTTAACATTTCAGAAAAAAATAAACTCAATAGAATAATTGAACTGGGTGAAAGTCAGAATCCAACTTTAGTTGATGTTTCAAATATTCCAACTGGAGTTCAAAATACATATATTGATGAAAATAATGAATATTTTTATGTAACTTCTTCTGGTATACCTAACTATAAATTATATTCTACCCCACAAATTATTAATTGCGATGCTGGGACAGGAATTGGAGCAACTGACACATTAAATACACAAAACTTTCATAGGTTCTATACAGGTGAAAAAATTTATTTTACTCCATCATCTGGATCGGGAATCTCTACTGGTGTATATCACTTAACCACTATTGGTAGTGTAAAAGATAGCAAGAAAGTAAAATTCTCTTTAAGTAAAAGTGATTTATATTCTAAAAAGTATATCACTTTTGATAAAGCAACCACATCTGGCTCTTTTGTGAAGCTTGATTATGAAAATAAAACAGTAAGTAATCAAAAAATATTAAAAAAATTCAATTATAAAAAAGGACAAAATCTTTTATCCGAAGTAAGTGATAGATCTACAAATAATAAAAAGATTGGAATTTTTGTAAATGGATCAGAAATTTTTTCACCAACTTTATTTGATGAAAACATTTATTATGGAAAAGTAGAATCAATTTCTGTGACTAATTCTGGAAGTGGTTATGATGCAATAAATCCTCCAGAATTGGAAATTTCTGATGTATCTGGTTCAGGAGCAAAAGGTTATTTAAATATTGTCGGATCTTTAGAAAGAGTTAGAATTATAAGTCCAGGAATTGGATATCAAGTTAAACCAAAAATAACTATTTTGGGTGGAAATGGATCAGGTGCAGTTGTAGAACCAAACTTTGTGAAATCACAAATCAATAATGGATTTAAAGGTGATGGTGTTGGATTAAATCCAACTGAAAATACTATTACATTTTTTGAAAAGCACAATTTTGAAGATGGTGAAGAAGTAATTTATAATTCAAATTTTAATGCAGAAATTTCACCACTAAAAAATAGTTCAATTTATTATGCTGGTGTAGTTAATAGTAAAGTAATAAAATTATATGAAAATTTATCTAATGCATTCTCAAAAACCAATGAAATAAATTTTGTTGGTATTAGTTCTGGATTCCATTACTTAAAAACCACAAAATCAAAGAATACAATCACACAAGTATATGTAAAAGATAGTGGTTCTGGATATTCCAATAGATTAATTAAAATACCATCTGTTTTATCTTATGATAACATTACAAATGGAGTAAACACATTTGATAATTACATTTTTGCAACAGATCATAGATTTAAAAATAAAGATATTATAAGATATTCTACTACAGGAACAGTAATTAGTGGATTATCTACAACATCAGAATATATTGTAACAGTTATTGATAGGAATAAATTTTACTTATCTTCTGTTGGAAATGGTGCAACGATTGATGAGTTTGATTATATTAATAAGAGATATGTTAAATTCTCATCCTTAGGGACTGGAGAGCATACGTTCTACTATCCACCAATTAGATTGGTTGTAGAATCTCTTTCTGGGGTTGGTGCAACTACTATAATTCAACCTGAATTTGAACCAATTATAACTGGAGCAATTGAAAGTGTATTCTTAGAAACAAACGGTGTTGGTTATGGTGTTTCCAATATAATAAATTTCCATAGAAGACCAGATATAAAAATAAAACCAATTATATCTGAAGCATTATTGAAACCAATTGTAGTTAATGGATCAATTGTTGACGTACAATTTTTATCATATGGTTCTGGTTATGATAAAGGAATTGACATTGAAGTATATGGTGATGGAAAATTTGCAGACATTAGACCAATAGTTAATGAAAATGGAAGGATAACCAGTGTCAATATTGCAAGTGGTGGAGCAAATTATTTACAAGCAAATACAATATTAAAAGTAGTAAGAAGAGGAAAGGATGCAAAGTTTCTTGGAAATGTTTTTGAATGGAAAATAAATCAAGTAGAAAAAAACAAAGAACTATTATCTACACAAGATGAGGGATTAATCGCACCAAGCAATAACAAAGATCTTGGATTGCAATATATAAACTTTTTTACACCTAAAATATTAAGATTTAGCTTAGATGATCATATTGATTCCTCCAATAGAGAGGTTTCCAACAATAACCATTCTCCAATTATTGGATGGGCATATGATGGAAATCCAATATATGGACCATATGGACAAGTTGGATCCGAAATTAAAAAAATAAGATCTAGTTATTTTAAACGAGTAGAAAATAATGAAAATCTAAGACCAAATTTACCAGATGGATTTTTCACTCAGGATTTTTATTTTGATAAGGCAATAGGAGATCTAGATCAATATAATGGAAGATTCTGCATAACTCCAGAATTTCCAAATGGTGTTTATGCATATTTTACGACTATTGATAGTTCAATTGTATCAAAACCAGAATATCCTTATATAGTTGGTCATGAATTTAAAGATTATTTAATTGAAGAAAACTTTATTCCATCATTTAATCAAGATTTAAATATTTCCGAATTTAATGTTGTTAGAAATATTGGACCTTATTATATTAATTCCAATAAATCAAGTTATAGTTTAATACAGAGCAATGAAGAAAAGCATAAGCAAGAATTTATAGTATCTGAGACATTATCATCCTCTGTTGATGAGATTTTGGTTTATAGTCCAGGGCAAGACTATAAAGTTGGTGATAATGTTATATTTGATAGTGCCGATACTGGAGGGACGGGAATAAGTGCAGAAGTATCCAAATTAAAAGGTAAAGATTTATCTAGCATTAAAGTTGGAATTTCTACTTTTAATCAAGCAAGATTTTTTACAGAGAAAAATCTTGTAGTTGGACTAGTAAATGAACCGCACAATTTAGCAAGTGGAGATCAAGTAATAATATCTTCAGTATCTGATCCTTTATATTCATTCTTAGAGGGGTCAAGAAAAATAATAGTTAAATCCAAAACAGTTGGCATAACAAGTGATATTGATATCATACAGATAACAGGGTCATCAACTGAAATTTATGTTAATGATTATTCTGGTTTTGAAGTCAGTGATTATATTGGAATTGGATCTGAGAAATTGCAAATTGTAAAAATAAATGAAACTAATTCATCATTTATTGTAAATCGACTTGAAAATGTTGGGTTCCACACTGTAGGAATTGATAGTATTAGTCTGCTTCCAAGAAAATTCTATTTTTCTGATGTGTCTCTGCCAACATATTTGAGAGAAAATGCACCAGTTTATTTTAACTCAAAAACACTAATAGGATTTGGAACTCAAATAAACAATTACACTTTACCAGACCAATCCAATATAATTGTACCATCAAGATCAATATATATTCCAAATCATAATTTTTATACAGGACAGCAAATTACATATAATGTTGGTTTTGCTGGCAGTAGTTTGTATGTTTCTAATATTCCAGACTCTGCTGCATCTTTCCCATTGCCCAATAATTCACAACTTTATGTTGTGAATAAAGGTAGAGATTTTATTGGGATTTCAACATTAGGATTTACAACTTCTTCTGGTATAGGTACGAACAACAATAGTTTATACATCTATGAGAATAATGCTACTGTTGGTGCAGCACATTCATTTACAACATCATATAAAGAAGTAGTTGGAAGAGTTGAAAACTATTCTTTAATTGTAAACACAGAAGATAATCACGAATTAACCGAATCCGACTCCGTAAATTTCAATGTAACTCCAAGATTAACGAATACATTTGCAATAAGTTATGATTCAGTATTGAGAAAATTAACAACTATTCCAATACAATTTGATACTTCGGTATCAGTAAATGTTCAAAATTCTACAATCTATATTCCAAATAATAGTTTTTCTACCGGTGATAAGATTGTTTACTACAATACAGGTAATTCTTCTATAGGTGGATTAATCAATAATGAAACTTATTATGTTATTAAGCAAGATCCAAATTATATAAAGTTAGCAGCATACAGATCAGATGCTATATCTGGAATAGGAATTACATTTACCAGTCAGGGATCATCTTTTAATTCAATATCATTAATAAATCCATTATTAAAAACAACAAAAGGAAATGTAATAGTATTTAATTTATCAGATTCTTCCTTAAGTGGAATGGATTTGAAATTATATAGAGATAATAATTTATCCATTCAGGTCGAATCCTATAATTATAGAAGAAATGGAATAGATGCTGGTTCACTTGGAGCAGAATTAAGAATTGATACAAATAATAGTTCAATTTCAAATACTCTTTTCTATACATTAATTCCACTTTCACCGTCTGTTGTAGAAAAATATCAAATATCTATTGATACAGATGTGATTGGAAATAACAAAATATCAATAGAAGATAGTACCTTCAGTGATTTATATAAAGTAATAGTAACATCAGATTCTAGTTTTAAATTTAACCTATATCAAAAACCAGAAAGTTTTTCATATACCACATCATCTGGAATTTCTTCTATTTTTTATGAGACAGATTCAAAGACTGCAAGTGGACCAATATCAAAAATAAGATTAAACTTTGGTGGCAAGAAATACAAAAAACTGCCAAAAATTGTTGATGTTGAGTCAGAAAATGGCAAAAATGCCACACTCAAATGCGTGTCAAAAAATATTGGAAAAATTAATAACATTGAAAGAGTTAAAGATGGATTTGATTATCCAACAGATTCAACTCTTAGACCAATTTTAAGTGTTCCTACTGTATGCCAGATCAGAGGAATATCAAGAGTTAAATCAATCAATGTGATAAGTGGAGGATCAAATTATGTCACCCCACCAAAATTAAAAGTATTGGGTAATGATAATATAGAATTAGAATCAATTATTCAAGGAAATTCTATAGTTGATGTCAAAATAATTAGAAATACAAAGGACTTAACTCAACCATTAACAATAATTCCTATAAAAAATTCTAATGGATATGACATTGATGATATTACTTATAATAATATAACAAAGAAAGTTACTTTAGAATTAGTAAACTCCGATAATCAGCAATTCCCATTAATATCAAATTCATATGGATCAAATGTTGTTGATTTTCCATTCAATATAGGTGATAAAATATTTGTAGAGAATTGCAGAATATCCAATCAATCAAAATCAAATTATAATTCATCAAATTACGGTTATAGATTTTTCACTGTTACTGGAATTAATACTGATAATTTTACAGTTACATATGATGTTTCTGGTATTGCTGAAAATTTTGGTGAATATACTTCAGATTTTGGATATGGATATGTAGTGAATAAGAAAAATATGGCCTCATTTGAAATGGAATTGGAAGATGATTTATCATATTTCTCTAATGAAAATATAATAGGGTACAATTTAAATGGTTCTCCAATATTTACGGCAAAAGTAATGGAGAATGGGTGGGATAATAATATCAATCAATTGAGAATGATTGATTCTTCTGGTGAACTTGAAGTTGGATATACACTCTATGGAACTAGATCTGGATTAATCGGAACAATTGAGTCTGTTAACGGATTTACAATAAATTCAAATCTTGAAGTATCCAGAGAAAAAGTAAATGATTTTGGAGATAGAGTTGGATTTTTAAATGATTATCAGCAGAGAATATCTGATAATGATTATTATCAGAAGTTTTCTTACTCAATAAAATCTGATGTTAATTATGAAGATTGGAAGGAATCAGTAAGAGCATTAGTTCATCCAGCAGGATTCAAAGAATTCTCAGATTTGGATATAATCCAAAAGGCTTCAAATTCAATGAATGTTGGGGTTGGAGATTCTTCATTAACTATCTTAGCCAATATAGATGGATATGGGTCAATGTACTCAAGATCTAATTTTTCAATGGTTTTAGAGGATGATCAATTTGAAGATGGTTCCGTTGAAAGAATATTATTCCCTGAAGGGGTTAGTTTAAAATCATATATTTTAAGTAAAACAAATAAAGTTATAAAAATTGATGATATAAGTGATCAATTTACAGGATTTACAACTACAACTGGTGGAAAAATAGTTGGGTTGACTACATTTAAATTGAAAAATAAAGGAACCTCACTTTTCTATCATGAATTTTCTGGAATTAGCACTTCAACAATAAATTTAAGTGTAGATTCATTTAATATTAGAAATCATAATTTCCAATCTGGACAGAAAATATATTATGAAATAGGTTCTACAAATATAGATCCAATTTGTCTAGCAGAAAATACTGTTGACTCTTCTTTTAGTTATAATATACCAGAAACATTTGATACCCAAATACTCACATTTGATAGTTTAAATCAAACTATGGATCAAAACTAAAATATAAATAAAAATAAAGAAGTTTCTATTGTATAATGGCAAAACTAGGAATAAATACCGGTTCTACACCAAATGATGGTACGGGGGATACCCTTTTAGCAGCTGCTTTAAAAATAAATCAAAACTTTACTGAGATTTATACCACACTTGGTGATGGATCTAATTTATCCGGGGTTGTGACTTCTCTTGTTGGTTATGCCACAGAAGGGTATGTTGATAACGCAATACTAGGAATAGGAACGGGAATTGGTGGAGGTGGAGAATCTTATTGGACCCCAACAGTATCAGGTATTCATACACTTTCTAATGTTGGAATAGGAACCACAAATGCGGTAGATAAATTAACTGTCCGTGGTGGTGATATCTCTGTTGGGGTTAGCACATCTCACGGTGTTATTCTTACATCACCAAATGGAACTAGATTCCGTCTCATCGTTGCTAATAATGGTTCTCTAAGTACTGTTGCAGTCTAATAAATAATCAAAAGTCATAATTATTTTAATGTGAATGGTTTTAATAAAAAAATAAAAACAAATATATGCCTACAAGAGTAGTTCCTGGTTCTGGTGCAATTCTACAACCAACTTTTGATTCAAATTATGGTGTAGTCTCAGTAAGTGTCATTGATGGTGGATCTGGGTATGCATCTACAGACCCACCAAAAATAACTATACAAGGGACTAATCCTCCAATTGTTGAAGGGATATTTTATCCTGTTATAAATCCAAGTGGTGAAATTTCAAGGGTAGTAGTAATTGAACCGGGAAGTGGATATACTCCTGTTGAAGTTGGGTCAGGGCAAAAAATAGGAATAGATACAACTGCTTTCGTAGAAAGTTCTCTTATTGTACAAAAAGGACTTGATACGTCATCTCCATACATTTCTGTTGCATCAACAGAATCTAATATTATAATGGGAGTAATTGGAGGTAATGGTTCTTCTTTATATGAAAATGGATACAATATTGCAATTTCCACTGCAGTAGTTGGAACTTCTGCTTCAATAACTCCAGATTTCTCATTAAATCAAAATAGGTTTTATGGATTTACAGAACCATTTCCTGCATATTATACTAGTGGAATTGGAACTGATGCTAAATTTAATGTCTTTATAGTATATGATTCAGGGACAGGAATCCCAATATCAACATCAGTGATTTTGAGAACTGGAGGAAATGGATACTCTGTTGGAGATACAGTCTCCATTTCCGGAACATTTATGAATGGAACTTCACCAGCAAATGATCTTTCATTTACAGTTTCTTCGGTAACAAATACAAGAATAGTTTCTGCAGCAAATAGTACATTTTTAAATTTACCATCAGTAACTTTAATTGGATTTGGTACTGGAGCAAAATTTAATGTTTCAAGAAATTCATTTGGTGATATATCAATAATAAATGTTGTCAATGGTGGTTCAGGATACGCATTGACAGATAAAATTAGTATAGCAGGAACTTATATAGGTGGTTCAACCCCACAAGATAATTTACTAATTTCACCAGCAGTTTTGGGAACAAATAAATTACCCAAAAATTTGTATGTAATAAAAACAAGTGATAATTCATTTAAAGTATCAGGATTATCAACTTCAAATGAATTAAATTTAGTATCATATGGAATTGGAACAAACTCATTTACTTTTAATGATCCAAACGCAAGTTCGATAATTTCAATAGATAATATTATACAAAGTCCTTTATACAGAACCGACTTAACATTAACTTTATCATCATCTGTAGGAGTTACAACTGATATAATATTTGTTTCTTCTGGATTATCATCAATTACTAGTTATGATATTTTGAGAATTGATTCAGAATTTATGAAAGTTAAAAATATAGGATTTGGATATACTAATGCAATACAAGTAAATAGAGGTGTTTTAGGATCAAAAAGAAATGCACATTTTAATAACTCAACTGTAAATATATTAAAAGGGAATTTTAATATAGTAAAAGATGTAATATATTTTACTGACGCTCCTTATGGTCCGGTTGGACCAGAAGGTTTGACAGTAAATTCATCTTTTAATGGTAGGGCATTCTCAAGACAATTTGATCCAAGTTTGGAAAATGATAAAAATATAATTTTTGATGATATATCAAAAGATTTTGTAAGTACATCATCAACTGAATTTTATCTAAAATCAGAAGGAGAAAAGGTAGTAGGAATTTATACAGATACTAACTCAATTATTGTTGGAAATATTGATATTAACAACAATCCTATTATTTTAATTAATGGTATTCCTCAGATTTCAGAGACAGATTTTACGATTGATACTCCAGGAAACAATAGACTGAAGTTTCTTTCTGGATTCCCAATTTCTGGAAAAATCTCTAGAGTTGCTATAAGCACAGGATATGGTTATCAACCCCTAATTGGTGCAGGAGCATCTGTAATTGTGTCTGCTGGTGGAACTATATCACAAATAATATTACTTGGTTCTGGAAGTGGATATAGGACACCACCAGAAATTAAATTACAATCAATAGTAGGTTCTGGAGCATCATTCTCGGCAACTATTGGTGCTGGTGGAACTATTACAGGAATTTCAATAGTCAATCCAGGAAGTGGATATACATCAAATCCAGTTCCAAATGTTACAGTTGGAGTGCCAACAGGATATAGTGATTTGCCACTAGAATATATTTCTGGATCTAGTGGTAATGGATATGGTGCTAAAGCATCTGTAATTGTTGGTAATCAATCGAATGTAATTCAATTTGATTTAGAGGATTCCGGTCAATTTTATAAAGTTGGAGACACATTAAAAGTTTCTGGAATAACTACTAACCCATTAATTGGAATTGGATTCAGTGAGTTTAGAATTACTATTGAAGAAACATTAAGTGATAGATTTAGTGGTTTTTATCCAGGTCAATTCGTACAATTTGATGATATCTCATCTTTCTTTAATGGCACAAAGAAAAAGTTTACGTTAACTGTAACACAAGGAGCAATTACAGAGGTTTTAAGTCTAAAAGTTGATCCAAGCACAGATTTAACTTTAGAAAATAATCTATTCATATATTTAAATGATGTTTTACAAGAACCGATAGTATCATATACATTTAATGGGTCCAGAGTAATTTTTAACGAAGCACCAAAAGCAAATTCAAAATGTACGATACTATTCTATAGAGGATCTGATCTAGATGTAGAGCAAATAGATCCCCCACCATCAATTAAACCAGGTGATTCAGTTCAAATTATTGAGAATATTCTTGACCCAACAGATAGGTCACAATTTGAACGTATCGTTAAACGAATAGTTTCATCAGAATCATTGGATACATTTACTTATGATAGTGTCGGTATAAGTACAGACCAAACAAAAGAAAGACCGTTAGTTTGGACAAAACAAACATCAGATTTAATTATTAATGGTGTTCTCTATTCAAAATCTAGACCAGATTTAAAATCTAGAATTATTCCATACACAAAAATAATTAAGAATGTCGCAAAAGATGATAGAGAAATTTATGTCAATAATGCTTTTCCATTATTTGTAAGTGTTGATAACATCACCGAAGAGCTTAAAGATATTCAAATTATAAACAATAATACAGTTTCCCCAGCAATAGCAACTGCTATTGTTTCATCTGGATCTACTATAACATCATTTTCTATACAAAATTCGGGTGCTGGATATAATGATTTAATCAACCCATTTGTTGCAATATCCTCATCATTAATTAAGAAAAAAGATCCAATATATAATTGGAAATCAGTTGCTACAGGAATAACATCTGATTATTCTTTAAATTCACTAGTTTATACTGATAAAATTGTTTCAGTTGGTTCTAGTGGAATAGTTGGAATTTCTAGTAATGGTTTAGATTGGATTACATCTAGAATTGGCATAGCACAATCAACAACATTTAATTCAATCGCTGGGTTTAATCAAAAATATTATGCAGTTGGAAATAATGCAAGGATTGTTTATTTGGATTCTTCTTCTGGATTCTCAACTTCATCTTGGCAATCAATTAGATTATTCAAGGAAGAATCAGTTTTGGGTTCACCAGAACCAATAATTGAATTTAGTACATACTCTGGTAATTTTAATGAGATAGTATATTCTCCAAATAAAAATATTTTAGTTTGTGTTGGTAGTAATAGGGGATTATTCTCGGGTGTGGGAATAGGAACAACAGCACTATTTGAAAAATCTCCACCATCATTCGTTAATTTTAATAGTGTCGCAATAAATGATAGAACAACTCCATTTATTAGTGGTCTTTTATTTGTTGCAGTTGGAAATAACGGAAACATTATATATTCATCGGATGCAGAGATTTGGGCGAGAGCATTATCTATACCATCAACAAGAAATCTAAATAAGATCATTTGGGATTCATTTAGATTTGTTGTAGTTGGAAATAATGCAACAATATTAACTTCAGTAAATGGAATAACTGGATGGGAAAAAATTAATGCAAATATTACAGATGATTTAGTGAATATACGGTATGAATATGGGATTTATATTGCATTGAATAGTGCTGGAGAATTGCTTTTCTCATATAATCTGTCTCACTGGGTTAAAAGATCAACAAATCAACAAAATCCAATCAATGATCTCATAGTTATACCACCTTCTGAAGATATGTCTGAAGGAAGAACTATTATAGTTGGATCTGGAGCAACTGCTTTATATGCAGAGCCAGTTTACAATAGGGCAATTGCAATTTCTTCCGCATCTTCTGGTTCAGTTAGTTCGATTATCGTAGTTGAACCTGGATTTGGATACGATCAATCTTCACCACCACCAGTAATTATTGAAAGTGCAAGTACAGAAACAGAAAAGATTTTATCAATTAAAGCAGTTGGTGATTTTGGAACAATAAAATATGTAGGGGTTGGAGCATCAACTATTGACTTTGAATTACATTCGGAAACGTATAATAATAATTCCTTAGGAATTGGTTATTCATCATTAAATTCATATGGAGTTAACTATAGCCAATTAGAAGTAGGTGATTACTTTGTAATTTTTGAAAGCAACTCTACTATTGGACATGCATTAACAGGAATAACAACAAGTCTTGGTGGACTTTCAAATTATCCTGCGTCTAGAGTAGGAACAGCAACAACTTATTTGGATGGAGTTTATCGAGTAGAAAAAGTATCATCTCCAACCGCAGGAATTGTTACAGTTCGATGCAATTTTACTTATGGACCAAATAATATTCCGTTACAAGTAAATACAAATACAAATACAAATGGAATATATGGAAAATACACCTGGGGTAAAATATATGATTATCAGAATAGAACTAGACTAAAACCAAGAGATTTTTACGTACAAACAAATAATGGATTAACTGGTTTATCTACTGCTCCCGATGTACTAAGAACTCGTGGTCTTTTCTAACTAAATAAAGAAAAAACGTTTATTTAAAATGCCTGCTATTATAACTGACCAATTTAGAGTGATGAATGCTGAGACTTTTATTAAGAGTCTTGTGTCTGTTGGTAATACCGCTAATAATTATTATACCTTTATTGGGCAACCAAATAGTTTAAATCCGCAAGCAAATGGGTCTTCAATTTGGGGAGATGGACTTCCTCCATTAGATGGATTTGAAGAAGAAAATAGGATAAAAGAAACAATCATAGCGTTAAAAAAAGTAACTGGTGATGATATAAGAAGAATGGTTAGAAAAGTCCAATGGACTTCTGGAACAACATATGAAATGTATCGTCATGATTACACAATTTATAATAAAACTCCAGTAACTAAACAATCAAGTTTATATAATGCAAACTTTTATGTAATAAACGAGGATTTTAGAGTATATCTCTGCTTACAAAATGGTTCTGATCCAGAGAATCCCAATGGAAGACCATCATTTGATCAACCACAATTCATAGATTTAGAGCCAAGACCAGCAGGAACAAGTGGTGATGGATATATTTGGAAGTATATGTATACAATCAAGCCATCAGAGGTTGTGAAATTTGATTCTATTGAATTTATTCCAGTTCCAGAAAATTGGGGGTTAAACGGAGAAACAATTTCCACAAAAAATAATGCTATAGATGGTAAAATAGAAGTAGTTGCCATAAAAAATAGAGGTACTGGGTATCAACCAATCTCAAAATCATTCACTAATATTCCCATTTTGGGTGATGGGATTGGAGGTAAGGTAACAATAACTGTTGACTCATTTGGAAAAGTTTCTGAAGTTTTTGTTACAGATGGAGGATCTGGTTACACCAAGGGAAATATAAGATTTGAGCCAGGTGCTCCAGGAATTCCATCAGAACTATCAAATGGATCCGAAATAGCAGAATTTGATGTAATTATTCCACCAAAAGGTGGTCATGGATATGACATTTATAGAGAACTTGGAGCAAACAGAGTTTTAATATATTCTAGATATATTACTGATCCATCAAACCCTGACATTATTTTGGGAAATGATTTTTCTAGAATTGGAGTTATAAAAAATCCAACAATTTCTGGTAGCAATACAGAGTTATTGACTTTAGGTGAAGTTAGTGCTCTAGATTCATTAAAATTAACTGGACTAAGTACTCAAACCACATATCCAGTTGATTCAGTAATTAAACAAACTATTGGACTTGGTGCAACTGCCGTAGGATTTGTTGCTTCTTGGGATAACGTTACTGGTGTTTTGAAGTATTATCAACCAGTTGGATTAGCAACTGCAGGTGTTAATTACAAAATAAACAAATTCACATCACTGCCTGCTCAAGGTGGATCTTTATCTATTGATTGCCAAAATATAGTTGGACCGGTTTTAAGCATAGATACTGCATTTAGTGGTATAAGCACGGTAATAAATAATAGGACATACCAATTGGGAAGTAATTTTGTCTCTGGGATTTCATCTTCCGAATATAACAAAAAATCGGGTGAAATAATTTACATTGATAATAGAAAGGCAATTCCTAGATCATCTAGTCAAAAAGAAGACATAAAAATCATTTTGGAGTTTTAAAGAAAAATGCCTCAGAATACTAATTTAAACATTTCTCCATATTTTGACGATTTTGACGAAGCAAATAATTATAAGAGAGTATTATTTAAACCGGGAACTCCAATTCAGGCTAGAGAATTAACTACTTTACAGTCAATTCTCCAAAATCAAATTGAAAAATTTGGAAAGCATTTTTTCAAAGAAGGATCAGTTGTAATCCCTGGACAGATTTCATATGATTCTAATTATTTTTGCGTTCAGATAGATGAAACCCATCTAGGAATTCCAGTATCATTATACCTTAATAATTTTAAGGGAAAATTAATTAAAGGTGAACTTAGTGGTGTAACAGCAAAAGTAGAAAATATTATATCTAGTGTAGAATCAGAAAGAAATAATTATACAATATATGTAAAATATCAAAGTTCTAGTGATGTAAACTTCACCAACAATGCATTTGTTGATGGAGAAAACTTAATTTCCGTAGAAGATGTTTCTTATGGAATCTCTGCAATAAGAGCAGGTACATCATTTGCTACTACAATTATTTCAAATTCAACTGCAATTGGATCTGCGGCAAAAATTGCATCTGGTGTGTATTTCATCAGAGGATTTTTTGTAAATGTTAAAGAGCAGTCAATAATTTTAGACCAATATTCAAATTCTCCATCATATAGAGTTGGTTTATTAATTGATGAGGAACTAGCAGTAGCATCCAATCAATATCAAGACTTATATGATAATGCTCAGGGATTTTCAAATTATGCTGCACCCGGTGCGGATAGACTTAAATTTGAAGTAACTCTAATAAAAAAAGAGGTAGATAATTTTAATGATGAGAACTTTATTGAATTAATTAGGTTAAATAATGGAGTTTTACAAAAATTTGTAACAACTTCAAATTATGATTTAATTAGAGATGAATTAGCAAGAAGGACATATGACGAATCTGGTGATTACTATATTAGACCATTTAATATTGCATTAAAAGAGTCTTTAAATGATAGAATTGGCAATGATGGAATGTTTTATGAAACAGATAAAACAAGACAAGGAAATGTTCCATCAGAAAATCTTGGTAGCATTGTAATTGGACCAGGAAAGGCATACGTAAGAGGATATGATATAGAAACTATTGATAATTTAGTAGTAGATTTCAATAAGCCAAGAGATACTGAAAAGCAAGAAAACCAATCCATTCCCTTTAATGTAGGAAGGCAAGTTTTACTCAATAATGTTTATGGATCTGGAGTTATTGGATTTGGTTCTGAAGCAAAAATAAATCTATATTCAGGCAGAACTTCCACTCCTGGTGTAGCATCTGGGAATAAAATAGGAGTTGCTAGAATATATGATTTTAAGTTGAGAAATGCAGAATACCAAAATGCAGCAACTCAATTTGAATGTTCTTTATATGATGTTCAAACATACACAAAAATTACTTTAAACACTGGGGTTGATATAATTACTCCAGCATTTATAGAAGGGAAAAATAGTTCTGCTTCTGGTTATTTGGTGGAAAGTGTAGATGACTCGGAAGTGATATTCCTATATCAAGTATCTGGAACATTCAGTGTCAATGAAAGAATATCTATAAATGGAATAGATAATGGAAGAATCATAAAAGATATTAGAGATTATAGTTTATCCGATGTCCAACAAATAAAAAATAGTTCTGGAATTTCTACATTTACTGCCGATACACTATTAAATACTAAAATACTTTTATCTGATCCATCAACACAATATACTATAACTTCTTCTGGTAATATTACATCACCAGATTCGAATTTTTATGTTGGCATTCAAACTGGAGATATACTTTCATATTCCAGACAAGGATTTACTGTTCCTACTTACAATAAAGTAACTTCAATTGATGCTCCAAATAATAGAATCACTGTTTCTCCAGTATCTTCTGTCTCTGGAGTTTGCACGGGAGGACTTCCCGCATCAACTATTACAGCAAATGATTTAAGAAAATTATCATTAGAAGTTTTAAATTCAAATAATTCTTATCTTTACTCAAGATTATATCATAAAAATATTGCAACATTAGATTTATCTAGTTCTAGTATTATTATAAGAAAATCATATAATATTGTAGTTTCTGCAAATTCATATGCTTCAACATTAGAAACTGATATAAACTTAACTTTAGAACCATTCGATGAAGAAGATTATACTTTAACTTATATTTCAAGTGGGATTGTTGAATCTCTCAGTAATCAAAAACTAAATGTTTCTGGGAGAACTGTATCTTTATCAAACCTATCTTCAAATGGGAATGCAATATTAACAGTTACTTATAAAAAAATTAATACAAAAGTAAAGAAAAAAATATTTAATAGATCTTCCAGTTTAGTCATTAGGGGTTCCAATTCATCTGCATCTGGTGTAGGAAATACAACATTAAATGATGGACTTGTTTATAGATCAGCATATGGATTAAGAGTACAAGATAAAGTAATATCACTAAATGTTCCTGATGTAGTTTCTATATTGGGAATTTATGAATCATCCTCAACATCCGATCCAAGTTTACCAACTATTGTTTTTAGTTCCTTAAACTCAACTACAGATAATTTCATTCCAGGTGAACAGTTAATAGGAAAGACTAGTGGTTGTGTTGCTCAGTTTGTTTTAAGTTCTGGAGTGAATCAAGTAGAGATTGTATATTTAAATGAAAATAAATTTTCTATTGGTGAAACAATTGTCTCCAAGGAAACAAATATAACTGGAATTGTTGGTTCTTTAGGTGCCGGAGATAAAAATATCAAGGATAATTTTATTTTAGATAATGGACAAAGACTTGAATATTACGATTATTCCAGATTAATAAGAAAACAGGAAGTTTCTGCTCCAACCAAAAAGATTAGAGTAATTTATAATAATTACGTAATTGATTCAAATGATGAAGGTGATTTCGTAGCAGTAGATTCTTATGATGCTGATAGATATTCAAAAGAAATAGCAACAATAAATGGAATTAGAACAAGTGATATTATTGACTTAAGACCAAGGGTAGACGATTTTTCACCTTTAAATGCAGCATATTCTCCATTTGAATACAATGCAAGAGTCTTTAGTCCTTATTCTAATTCAGCAACAAATATTTTTGCCAAGGACAAAACATTAAATCTTTCATATTCTTATTATTTGCCAAGAATAGATAAAGTATTCTTAACAAAAGAAGGATCATTTATTATTAGTACTGGAATTCCATCATTAACACCGAAAGCACCAAATAATGTTGATTCTGCATTAGAAATATGCACGATATATTACCCAGCATATCTTTATGACATCAGACAAGCTCAAATATCATTAGTAAGTCATAAGAGATATCGCATGAAAGATATCTCCAGACTGGAAGATAGACTATCTAATGTAGAATATTATACCTCACTTTCTTTATTGGAAACTGATACTAAAAATCTTTCAATAAGAGATGCACAAACAGGATTGGATAGATTTAAGTGTGGATTCTTTGTAGATAATTTTAAATCATATCTTGGTGGAGATATATCTAACAGACAGTACCGAGCAAGTGTTGATTCTTCATTCGGTCAATTAAGACCAATGCATTATACTACTTCTGTTGATTTACTTTTAGGTTCAAGTAGTATACTTGGGATTGGTACTATTTCTGATCCAACAGCAGATTTAAGATTTGTTAATGATCTCGGAAATCCAAATGCAAAAAAAATTGGAGATATAATATGCTTAGATTATTCTGAAGTAGTATTTACAGAAAATAAATTTGCAACAAGAACAGAAAATGTTAATCCATTTAATACTCCAACCTGGATTGGATCTATAGAACTAAATCCCTCCACAGATACTTGGATTGAAACAAGAAGGACAGAGAGGGTAGATGATATTGAAGGAAGTTATTCTTCTTCTATACAGCAGTTAGGTGTTGATACTAATACTGGATTATCTCCAGTAAATTGGAATGCTTGGGAAACAAATTGGACAGGAACTTCTGTTGTTGAAGGACCAGTAATCGCACGATTAAATGAAAGGTCTAGAACTTCCTCTACTGTTCAGAATAGATGGGTAACAGTAACTACAGAGTCTCAATGGACTGAATTGCGAAATGATAGATTAACAACAACTACAAATCAAAGTAGACAAGGAATTCAATTTGGAGTTTCGGAAAGATTTGATTCAACGTCTCTTGGTGATAGAGTTGTTTCTAGAGCAATCTTGACCCTAATGAGATCTAGAAATATTGAAGTTGTTGCTAGAAGAATGAAACCTTCTACTAGGTTGTATGCATTCTTTGATAACATTGATGTTACTAACTTTATTGTTCCAAAACTAATAGAAGTTAGAATGGTTAGTGGAACTTTCCAAAAAGGAGAAGTTGTAACTGGAACAATGCCTTCTGGTGGAGCAAATAGAACAATAAGATTTAGACTTGCAAGACCAGATCACAAATATGGTCCATACAATTTCCCAACAAATCCAGGGTCTGCAGACCTTTCTATTCTACCATTCTTTGATACTTATAAAACAAATCCATATAATCCTGCAAATTCCATAGGAACCGAATATTCATCAACGTCTACATTATTGAATGTTGATACTGCAAGTTTAGAGTTACAGTCGCAATCAGATTTCTTTGGATGCATTGCATCACAAATGCAACTTGTTGGTCAAACGAGCAATGCAGTTGCAGTTGTTAATGATATAAGATTAATTACAGATCAGTCTGGAACTTTCATTGGGTCTTTGTTTATTCCAGATCCAACAATCCCATCAAATCCTTCTTTCCAGACAGGAACAAAAACTCTTACATTAACAACAAGTCCAACTAATTCAAAAACATCTGCACCATCAGATAGTATTGGTGAAGCCAACTTCACTGCAAGTGGAACAATTGACAATGTAGAAAACGTTACTTTAAGAATTAGAAATGCAGAAATTGAAAGATTAACGGTTTCTGAAGCAAGAACACTTTCCGAGACTGAAGATAGATTAGTTGCACAAAATAGATCAAGCAGAACAACTAGAACTTACTATGATCCATTAGCACAATCATTTGAAGTAACTGATATTAATGGAGTATTTTTAACAAAATGTGAGATTTATTTCAAGACTAAGGATCCAACTGAAGTTCCAGTCACAATGCAAATCAGAACAGTTCAATTGGGAACTCCAACTCAAGAAATTTTACCTTTCTCTGAAGTATCTTTAGAACCAGACCAAATTTCTTTGTCTAATGATGCTACTGTTCCAACCACATTTACCTTCCAAGCACCAGTTTACCTAGAAGGTGGTGGTGAGTATGCCATCGTATTACTATCAAACTCAGATTCATACAATGTATGGATTTCTAGAATGACTGAAGTTGATATTACGTCTCAAAATAGACCAGAATCCGAGAGAATTATTGTTTCTAGACAACCAACATTAGGATCATTGTTTAAGTCTCAGAATGCATCTACTTGGGATGCTTCACAGCTGGAAGATTTGAAGTTTACACTCTATAGAGCAAACTTTACAACAAATGATGCAATTGTTAGATTCTACAATCCACCTCTTGGTATTGGAAATAGACAGATTGTTTCTTTAAGAACAAATCCAATTGTTGCTTATTCCCAAAAAATTCTTGTTGGATTAGCACAAAGTATGAGTCAATTTGATATCAATAATTTGACTCCTGGAGTCAAATTATATCAAAATAATTATTCGGATTTTTCTGGTAATTTGGTGAGTATAGTTGGTTCTGTTGGCATTGGATCCACATTGTCAATAACCAATGTTGGATCTGCATATACTGCAAATAGAACTTATGGAAATGTTCCATTATCAACTTTATCTGGAAGAGGTTTTGGAGCAAGAGTCAATCTAACTATTCAAAATAACATTGCTGTTGCTGCTACAGTTTCTATTGGTGGAACTGGATATGCTATTGGTGATACTCTGACAGTAGAAAATCAATATACTGGAGGATTTGGTAAAAACTTAATACTATCCATTCCCAATAATGTTGGCATTTTGAGCTCATTTAATTCCATGATAATTGAAAATGTTCAAGATAATATTAATACCTCTGGTGTTTTAAACCAAATACAATATGCTGGTGTAGGAAATACTGTAACTACCGTTACAAATGGATTTGTTGTTTATAGTGAAACTATAGATGATGGATTACATTTAAAAGTAAATCACAATAATCATGGAATGTATTCTGATTTAAATTATGTAACTTTATTCAATATTGAGTCTGATGTTGCACCATCAACTTTAACTGCTGAGTATAATCAAAGTTCAACATCAGAAATACAATTGGCAAATGTCGGTATCTTTACTCATTTTGAAAATATAGGAGTTTCTTCGGATAATCCAGGTTATGTTAAGATCAATAATGAAGTAATTAAATACACTGGAATTAACACAGCAGGAAATTCATTGAATGGTGTAACTAGAGGTATTGATATTATTGATTCTGTAAATCCAAATACAAGAACGAGTCTTTCTATAAATTCACATCCAGTTGGATCTCAAGTATTCAAATATGAATTTAATGGAGTTTCACTTAGAAGAATTAATAAGACTCATTATTTTGGAGAAGTTGATTTAAACAAATATCCAATTGAACTTGATAGTTATCATGTAAAACTTGACATGACAAAATCCGGAAAGGATAGGAAATTTGGAACACCTAGATTGTATTTTAAAGAAACAAAAACAGGAGGAACTTATCAATCAAACTTAAGTTCAACTGGTGCAAATACACTAAATGGTCCAAAGGCAACTCAAAATATTCCATATAGTATTATTAGACCAAACGTTCAGTTCATGACACCAGAAACAACATCTATTGACGCACAAATAAGAACTGTCTCGGGATCCAGTATTGATGGCAATGAAAGTTCATTCGTCGAGCAATCATATATTCCAGTATCATTGAATTCTAATAATTTCCTACCAACACCTAGACTAATTTCATCAAAAGTCAACTCTGAAAAGAATCTATCGAATAATCAAGGAAATACATCATTCACTATGGAACTGAAACTTTCTACAACTGATAGTAAAGTTTCTCCAATAATTGATTTGGATAGAGTAAACATTATTACCTCAATGAATAGAATTAATTCTCCAATATTAAATTATAGAACAGATTCTAGGGTGAACAGCATTTTCGATGATCCAAATGCTGCGATTTATATTTCTAAAGTAATTAGACTGGAGAAAAATGCTGATAGCTTGAAGGTATATTTTGACGCATTTAGAGATGCATCCAACGAAATTATTGTACTTTATAGAATATTACGTCCAGATACACCAGATGATCAACAACTTTATGAATTATTCCCTGGATATAATAATATTAATGATTTTGGTGATACTATTGATCCAAAAGAAAATAGTGGATTATCGGATAAATTTGTTTCCGAATCATTAGCATTAGATGACTTCAGATCATATGAATATACAGCAAAGAATCTTCCATTGTTTAATGGATATCAGATTAAAATTATAATGACAGGAACAAATCAGGCGGTAACTCCATTGATTAGAGATCTAAGGGTAATAGCAACAATATGATACCAGTAAAAGAAAATAAAGGTCTTTTCCGAGATGAAAAGACCAATTCAATTATAAATTGCGATGATTTACAATATGAACAGTATATCAAAATGAAGGAGATTAAAAGAAAAGAACGAAATGAATTTGAAGAATTGAAATCTGATATAAATGAAATAAAATCTGTACTAAAAATTCTTTTAGAAAAGATAAATAACTAAAATTCCACTTTCAATTATCTAATGTCTGCGAAGCAAATAAATCTGGTAATAGAGCAAGGAACAGATTTTGAAAGTACCTTTACGATTTATAATGAAAATGGAACAAAATTAAATTTGACTGGTTTTACTGGTGCGAGTTTAATTAAGAAAAGTACTTACTCATCTACATCATATCCCTTTACAGTCTCCTTTCCAAATAGATTAGGTGGACAAATTAGTGTTTCAATGGGAAGAGGTAATACTTCACTAATTGAAGGTGGAAGATACGTTTATGATGTAGTCATTACATCACCAAATAATTACACAAGAAGAGTAGTTCAAGGAAGTGTTTTAGTAACACCAGGAGTTAGTCTATGACAAACTATGATGTAAGATTAACTTCTCAAGATAGATTTACAGTTGATGTAAATTATGAAATACCGTTAAAACAGGTACAATATAATAACCTCATCATTGATGATATATCAAGTCAATTCAATAATATTGAAACAAATTTTACTCTTTATGTAAATGGTGAAGAATATTTCCCAATTAACGAACAGCAACTTTTAATATCTATTAATGATGTTCTATTAGAACCAGTAGTAGATTACCAAATTTCTGGGAGTACTATTACTTTTACAATTCCACCATCTGGTGGAAATACTTTTTCGGGAATTGCATTAGTAACTACTGCAGATCTGACTAGAACAATAGTATTTTTGATAGATAATGGGTCATTAGACATAGATCCAGGAAGTAAAGGGTATATTTCTTTGGATGTGAGTGGAAAAATAGAATCTTGGACGATTTTATCAGAAGATACAGGATCAATTGCAATAGATATAAAGAAAACCTCATATGCAGATTTTCCTAATAATTTTACATCAATTGCTGGGGGAGAAATCCCAGTTTTAATAAATCAAGACAAAAATAAAGATGATATTTTAACTACTTGGGATGCATCTTTAAATACTGGCGACATTCTTGATTTTGAAGTATTAAGTTGTTCTGGGATTTCTAAATGCACCCTAACATTGAAATTAAAAGTGTGAGAAGTTTAGATTATAAATAAAGATATAAAACATTTTAATTGTATATTCCAGGAGATCAATAGATGGCACTTTTAGTACCAGATAGTGGAGAGCTTCAAACTTTAAGATATCTTGTAAATAGCAATCATCAGATTCCTAGAAATTTAATTCTGAAGCTGTTTTCAAGCAACACAACTCCAGCAGAAGGAGATGTTCCAACTCAATCAGCATACTATGAACCATATGATGCTTCTGGTCTAGTCGGTTATGGTACAGCACCTAATAATGGATATCCTCTCTGCATCAATAATAGATGGGATCAAGACTATACTGATCAGTATGGAATCCTATTAAATGGAAGTCTTTGGAACGTTAGAACAATCTTAAGCCCAATTGCATCCACAACAGGAAGTGGAACTACTGGTGAATATACAATTACTGTTTCTAGTACTTTAAATATCGCAGTTGGACATTATGTTTCTGGTGGAAACGTTGGTTCAAATGCTACCGTATGTGCAATTGATGGAAATACCCTGGTTCTCTCAGTACCAAACACAGGAAACTTCTCTGGACAAGCACTAGAATTTGGTGTGGGTACAACAACTGCTTCTTATCCGGAGCAAACATTTACTTTCACCGATGCAGGTAACCAGCAATATGGTTACTATTTGGTAAGAGCAAATAATATGCCAGTTCAAATTCACGGTGTTGCTAATGCTGCAACAATTTCCGTAAATGCTGGTGTTGCAAAATCTCAGACTATTGGTGTTATTGCACAATCATATATCACTTTGTTTGAGACAAAGTATGAACCACTAGCAACAGGATCTGTAACTAATTATTCATTTACTGTTGATAATATTTCAGGAATCACAACAAACCAAAGAGTTGTAGGAGCAGGAATTGCTGCAGAGGCAAGAGTAGTTGGATTCAACACCAATACAGTCTTTGTAAATAAGGCAAACGTTGGTTCAGTTTCAGGTGTAGCAACCTTCTTTAAGAATGTTGCTGAAGATGTAACTATCGGAATGGGTGTTACTCATTCAAACCTTTCTGGTGAAATCAACGCAATTCCAGCAAACACTAAAGTAATTGGAATTGATGAGAAGAGCAGAATTGTTTATCTAAATAATGCTCTAGTCAATAACATTCAGTCTGCGACTGGTGATACAGTTACATTCTCCTCAAGTATTGTGAGCACTGGATCAACTGGTCATGGACTAGTTCCTGGTGATGTTATTTACATTGCAGCAGGAACAGGAAATAGTACAACTACTTCATCAACATATGCAGTTTTTGAAACTCCTAACTCAACAACGTTTACAACTACCCCAGCACTAAATGGTACTGGTGCATCAACTCTGTATAGCAGCATCTTCTTCGCAGAAAGATTCACAAACGGTCCTTACAACATTCAAAACAACGGTGACCAAATTAAGGTTACCCTCAATATCAGCCTCGACTGATTTTTTAAGAAAATATAATTTTATTATGAGGGGTTGCGAGAGTAATCCCTCATATTTTTTCTCTATAGCCTTGTGCGGTAGATAATTAGATGGCATCATTTTCATATACTACCGATACCTCAATAAATTTTTTCAGGTTATTTTCCTCAACGGAACAATTATTTGAAAAATTTTCCTATGGGTATAATGAATTTTCAGATACTTATCTGGAAGTTGTTGATTTTGGTGGACTGCTGGATGAGGCAATAGAATTTGATGACTTTGGATCTGTAGCATCTACTGCTATGGAATTTGAACTATATGGTTTCATCACACAAACAAGTACATCTGCAAATGGAACTATACGGAAGATTGTATCTTCCACAACACATTCAATTACTAGAGCGGATGAGATACAGGGAATCACATTCCTGTTTCAAGGAAAATCTAATGTTTATATTAATAAATCACATATTGGATATGGTATTGTATCCGATATTAACGGCATTTTAATAGAGAAAAATACCGAATCCTATGTAGGAACAGGAAGAGCATTTGGATTCGGGAGTAAGGCAGAGAGAGTTGTTTCTTCATACAACAACTCCTCTGTCGTTTCTTTTGTAACAATTGATTATAACCTAATCTCATCACCAGAAGATTCATCTGAAGATTATGGTTCTATCCTCGATGAACCAAATCTTCCTGCAGAACGTGATGATTATGGATTCGTAGTAGGTCGTGGATTAAGACCTTATGGATTAACGAAATTAATCAGTACAACAACTGAAAAAAATACTGAAGATTATGTAGGAACAGGATCACTCTTTGTATTTGGTAAAGCAAAAGTATTTGTGTTGCCAAAACACATTGGTAGAGGTGCTGTTAAGGTTCGTGGTGCTTATAGCAACCTTAAAAATACAGAATCTTATGTTGGAACTGGATCTCTCTTTACATTCTCCAGTACAACAGAAGCAGTTGGCACCAAACCCCCCGTATCTGGTCTCTTTAGAGTTTTTGGTTCAGTTGTAGAGAAAAACACTGAAAACTACGTCGGAACTGGAGTAGCATTTGGAATTGCCAATGCCTTAGAAAGCATTACAGAACCTTACACTGGTTCTGGTTCTATTACTGTTCTTGGTGGTTACAGCAACCTCAAAAACACTGAAAATTATGTAGGAACGGGTAGAGCATTTGGATTCGGAAGTAAGGCAGAAAGTACTTCTGTTTCCTATAATGAATCATCTACGGTTGATTTTGAAGGTATTGATTACAACCTCATCACATTACCAGAAGATTCATCTGAAGATTATGGATCAATTCTTGATGAACCAAATCTACCATCAGAACGTGATGATTATGGATTCATAGTAGGTCGTGGATTAAGACCTTATGGACTAACTAGATTCTCTGGTCATCTTGTTGAGAAGAATACTGAGGATTATGTTGGTTCTGGAAATCTATTCAAATTCGGTCAGATTCAAGTTGCTTCAGTATCACCATATGTTGGTTCTGGTTCTATTAGAATTGGTGGTGCGTCTAGTGATCTTAGAAATACAGAATCTTATGTAGGAACAGGTAGAGCATTTGGATTCGGAAGTAAGGCAGAAGCAATTGGTACAAAACCACCTGTATCTGGTCTGTTTAAGGTTATTGGTGCTGTTGTTGAGAAGAATACAGAATCCTACTTTGGAACTGGATCACTCTTTACCTTCTCCAGCACTACAGAAGTAGTTACAAACACTCAAGTTTCAACTGGACTATTTAAGTTTAATGGAATTGGTGTTGAGAAGAATACAGAAATTTATGTAGGAACAGGTAGAGCATTTGGATTTGGAAGCAAAGCAGAAAGAACAACTGCTTCATACAATCAATCATCTATAGTTGACTTTGAGAGTCTTGATTATGGTTCAATCAATGAACTCGAAAGTTCCAATGAAGATTATGGCTTAATCCTTGACGAAGCAAATCTGCCAACAGAACGTGATGATTATGGATTAATTACTGGTCGTGGATTAAGACCTTATGGACTAACTAGATTCTCTGGTCATCTTGTTGAAAGAAATACAGAATCCTATGCAGGAACTGGATCTCTATTCACCTTCTCCAGTACAACAGAAGCATTCAGTCCAAAACCACTAGTATCTGGACTCTTTAGAGTCAGTGGTGCTGCTACTCAGTCCATTACACCAACTACAGAAATTGGATCTGGTTCATTATTTACATTCATAAGTTCAACAGAATCCGAAACAAATTCTGAAGTTGGAACTGAATTATTCAGATTCTCTGGTCATCTTGTTGAAAGAAATACAGAATCTTACTTTGGAACTGGATCTCTCTTCACGTTCTCCAGTACTACAGAGGCAGTTAGTACAAAACTTCCCGTATCAGGTCTCTTTAGGGTCAGTGGTTCTGCTACTGAATCCTATACACCAACTACTGAGATTGGATCTGGTTCTGTATTTGTTTATCAAAAAGTACAAATACTTGATGCAGACGATAAGGGAAGACTCGTATCTGCATATGAAAGAATAACATTTGATGAAGTAGGAATACCAAGATCTATCAATATTAGTGGTAGGGTTGGAATTTACTTCCAGTTCCGTGAAACTGGATCTGGTTTACTGAGAGTAAATGGTAAAGCAATAATTAGACTCAAACCGATTCATATTGGTGAAGGATTCTTATATGTCAATGGTTCTGGTGCTGAATCAATTACACCAACTACTGAGATTGGATCTGGTTCACTATTTGCATTTGTAAGTTCTTCCGAATCTTCTGGTACAAATCCACCAGAGAACACTGCTCTATTTAAATTTAGAGGATCTGCGGTACAAAGAAATACCGAATCTTATGTTGGTGTTGGAATTGAGAGAATCAATGTTGAATCTCTAGTCTTAATCCGACCAAGATATCCAGGTTCTGGATCAATTTCTGTTACTTCTACATCCACTGATAGCAGAAACTATTCATTCATTGGATCTGGAAATCTATTTGGATTTGGAAGTGCTTCAGAGTACTTAACAAATGCATATAAACTTGAGAATTTAATAATTCACATAAGAGGTTCTGCTAAGGAAACAAATTCTGAATCCTACGTTGGAACTGGTTCTGTATTTACATTCCAAGGAGCAACAGAATCTAAAGGATCAAATCCACCAGAAAATACTATTCTATTCAAGTTTACTGGTTCTGGAACTGGAAAAACTCAACCAGTATATGTTGGTCAAGGAAAAACTAAAATATCTGAAGGTTCTGGTCGTCCAGACAAAAATAATAAGACATTTATTATTTCTGCAGAGGAGTCTTCCTCGGTCAGGACTATTCAAAAACCAGTACTTACCAAAATACTTGGTTCTGCAGAAACATCTAAACCAACAGTTTACAAAGGAAGAGGGAGATTATTTGGATTTAGTGGAGCATCAGAATCCACTTCATTCAGTCCAGATGACACAAAAGGTCTATTTAATATTTCCGGAACTGCAATTGAGAAAAATACAGAAGCATATAGAGGCTCTGGTACTATATTCTCAATTATTGGATCTTCATATTCCGAGACTGCGGTAGTTAAGGGGCAGACAAATCTATTCAGAGTTACTGGTTCTGGATCAGAGTCCTTTAGTGAAGGTAACTATACAGGATCAGGACAAATTGTTACTTCAGTACAATCCAAGTCCGTTGTTACATTCACACCAAAATTAGTAACAACATTATTTGAGTTTACTGGAAACGCACAGGAAAGAAATAGTGAAGCATTCCGCGGTTCAGGAACAATTGGCATATTTGTAAGTACAGGAAAATCTGTATTTTATGATTATAAAGTATCCCAAAGAGCACTTAGAATTTTTGGAAATACCTTTGAATCTTTTGCAAGATCTAATTATAATGGCAAAATTAACGCACTACTCGTTGGAGAATCACAAGATAGAAAGAAAAATTATGTTCAACCTAAGAAAACTAGAATATTCATAATATAATTTAAAAAACACATTTAAAATAAATGATAAATAAAAATATAGAAAAATACCATGTCTGCTGATAGATGGCAAATACTAAAAGGGTACAGTTCAGAAGAGGTTCCGAGGTTGAACACACAACATTTACTGGTGCAAATGGTGAACTTACAGTAAACACTACAAATAACTCGGTTCACGTTCATGATGGAATTACTCCTCGTGGATTTGAATTATTAAAAAGAGATTTTTCGAACTCAATTAGTGGAACTATAAATGGATCTCTGTCTGTTTCTAATTTTTTCCAAGTTTCAGAATATGTTCAATTTGGAAGTACATTAACAGTTGCTGGTTTTGTTGGTCTATCTTCGGATGTCACTATTGGTAAAAATTTAGGAGTAGGTCACAGTTTAACTGTTGCTGGATTTGTTGGTTTATCCTCCGACCTAACCATATCAGGAACCACTGGTATTGGTTCAGACCTAACAGTTGGTGGAAAGGTATCTATAGGAAATAGTATTTTCATAGGTTCTGTCGCAGGGATTGCATCAAATACTACAATTGGTGGTTCTGTAGGTATTGGATATTCATTAAATGTAGGTTCTTCACTGAATGTTGGAACAAGAGCTGGAATTGGATCAAATGCTACAATAGGTGGATCCGTTGGTATTGGTTACACATTAGATGTTGGTTCCAATACTGAGATTGGAGGAACATTATCAGTAGATGGATTTGCTCAGTTAAATGATGGTTTAAATGTTATAAGAAGTGTTGGAGTTGGACAAAGTTTAACTGTTGATGGTTTTGTTGGATTTGGATCTGATTTAATTGTAACAAAAGGGATTACAGGTAAAACAGGTATTCTAAGTGCCCTAAATGTTGCTGGTATTTCTACTTTAGAATCAGCAATCATTAGTGGATTAAACTATCCAATACTTGATGGACAACCAGGACAGGCATTAGTTACTGACGGTGCCGGAAATATTGCATTTGGTGCTGGTGGTTCTGCTGCAGAAAGTAGAATCAGAGTATCAGCAAATGAAGGAAGTGATGATAATGACGGAAGAATTCTTCCAGTAGCAACAATTAGAAAAGGATTAGAACTAGCATCACAAAGATTAAAAAATACAGTTGCTAGTAGATTTATTGATGGTGCTAATTTATTAAAATTAAATAAAGAATTTATTAAAGGGGAAGTAATTGGTTATATTAAAAATCAATACCCATCTATAGTTGGTGATCCAGGGTTTAATGAAACCAACGCAAACCTTTATATTGGATATTTTATTGATGCACTTATTCATGACCTTTCATACGGTGGAAATTCAAAAACTGTTACTGCGGCACTTGCATATCGTCAACTTGTTAGGACAGCATTTGACAATAGACTCACTGAAACTATTGCTGCTTTCCAACACATTATAACAATTTCAAGATATATTATTAATAATATTCCAGTACCAACAACATACCAAATAACATTTAGTCAAGTATATGATTTAAACGTACCATATGATTCATCAATTAGTAGAACTCAATATGATTTATTTTCTTGTGCTAATGTTTGGTCTGCAATTGGATCATTTGTCGGAATAACTACAAATGTTATTACTAGTGGTGTTGGATTTGCTCCATCAAAAACCTATCCTCAACCAGAAACATTAGATGCAGTTACTGTTTTTGTTGAGGGTGGTGATTATATAGAAAATAATCCAGTGATTGTTCCTGATGGTGTTTCTATTGTTGGAGATTCTCTAAGAAACACTGTTGTTAGACCTTTAAACGCTGGTGAAGATCTATTCCGTCTAAGGAATGGTTGCTATTTGACAGGATTTGCAATGAAAGATTATGTTGTTGATGGTGTACCTCAACATACATTTGATTATGCAGTTGCATTTGATGATCCATTTGATCCAACAGTCAGTAGAGTTGGATATGCTGGTAGCATTGTAAATGTTGTTGAAGCATATTATAATAATATTACTGGTATTACTACAATTACAACTGCAGATCCCCATGGATTAATTAAAGGACAAGTTGCAAGATTGTCTGGACTTGGATTTACTTGTGCATATAATGGTGGAATTGGCACCATTTTCTATCCAGAATCAAATGTAAGTGGCCAACGTGATTTTGATGTTGTTTCTGTTGGATCACCTGTAGAGTTTACAATTAAAGCTGGAATTAGTACAATCCCACATTTTTATGCTGGTGGAGGAACTTCTCGACTAGGAAAGGCAAAAATTACACTATCCCCATATGTACAAAACTGCTCAATTCTTTCATTCATAGGGGCAAATGGTGTTCTAGTTGATGGGTCTAAGATTCAGGATAATAATATTCCAGCAGTCCCAGAAGAAGCAGAAAAACCACCAGTTGGGGATATTCCAACTCAAGGCAAATCGATGGTTGCGAATGCCTTTACTATGGTTTCCTTTGGTGGTATTGGTTGGAGAACAATTAACGATGGATATGCTCAGGTTGTTTCTTGTTTCCAAATCTTCTGCCGTTATGGTTCACTAACTCAGTCTGGTGGTTACCTATCAATTACCAACTCCGCAACTAACTTTGGTCTATATTCATTAAGATCCACTGGTTTCAGTCCAAACTCATTTACATTTGATAGGGGAAGAATTGCAGCAACTGGAGTTTCTGGTGGATTACAAACACTTAAAGTGGTTGGTTTGGGAAGATCTGATCAAGATTTATATGTATTAAGATTCTTCAATAATAATAACAATGATGTAACTTCAAACTTTAAACCACTTATTACAACTCAACAATTTAATGTTGCAAGTTCCATTAATACTGTAACAGATACAGTTACAATCCCAGGTCACCCATTCATCAATGGTGAAAGTATCATATATCAAGGAAATGAGGATGCAATTCCAAAACAAGTAATTGACGGTCTAGTAAGTGGAAACCAGTACTATGTTCTTTATATTGATGCAAGTTCATTCAGACTTTATGAAGATGACAGTTTAACAAGACTAGTCTCTCTTGGTTCAACATTTGTTGGTATTAATACATTTATTAAGAATAATCAAGATTTCTTTGCAGTTGAAATTATTGAAGCACATAATAATTATCAAAGAGTAAGTCTTGCATCAACTTCATCCACATTAAGATTTGTTTCAGGAAGACAAGTCACTCAGGCGATTAGTGGAGGACAAGCAGTAGGTATTGCTCTAACATACTTGCCAGCAACAAGAACACTAATTGTTTCCAACGAAGAAGTTGCTGGTGTAAGAAACATATTCTCTGCTTCCGGTAATGTAATCCAGGATCATAGCGCAGTACCTGTTTCAATTGGAGTTACTGCAGTAGTAGGAATTAATACTTACTTCACAGTAAACACCAAGGTAGACTCAACAAATCCAGGAAACGTAATTCCAGATATTGGGGATCTACCAGAAACTTATAAGTTACACTTCCACAGACCATCTATTATTAACTCCTCATCTCATACTTGGGAATATTCGGGGTCTGGTACTGATTATAATGCACTCCCACAAAACGGAGGTAAAACAGACCCAGCAACTGAACAAGTATTTGAGCAGGGTGGTCGTGTTTATTCCTCTGGTACAAATGAACTTGGTGACTTTAAGATTGGTAACTTCATTGTTGCATTTAACAGAACAGGAAACATCATTTTTAACAACAAAGTAACAATTGGTCAGTTAGACTCTCTGAGATTGAGCCTTTCTGGTGGTACAGTTATTGAGGAATTTTCTACAGATACAAATCTCGGAGAAACTGAAATTGGTGGTCCACTAAACAGAAGAGTTTCAACTCAACTTGCAGTTAGAACGTTCTTAAATAACAGACTAGGAGATTTCATTGATCAGAATGTAAGTACTAGTGCGATTCCTAATGCAGTTGTCAAATTGAATGCATCAGGACAGATTAATGCTGACCTGATTCCACCTAAAGTTGTTAGTTTTATTACAGTAAATACACTTGGCGGAAGAACATCATTAGTTAACCTCATTCCTGCGGCAAATATTAGGCAAGGGGATACTGTTGCAGAACCAGAAAATTCCTATGTTTTAGTTCAAGATACAGTACAAGAATTCTTAATTCTTGACAGTTCAACTAGAAATTATAGATTCTTTAATGGTGATACTGTTGTAAGTACACTATCTGCTGGATCTGCAATTGGTATTGTAACTGCACCAACTTCTGTTGCTTATGGTACAACTGGTTTGGTTAAAGGTGTTGCTTTAAATCTCAATGCACTTAATGGTGGATCTGGTTACACAACTCCAGGAATTTATACTGGTGTTACATTAGACAGGGCAACTGGTATTGGTACTAATATCACAGCAACTATCACAGTTAGTGCTGCTGGAACAGTTTCTAACGTTGCTATTAATACTGGTGGAAGAGGTTATACTGTTGGTGATATTTTAACACTTAATACTCCAGCACTAATTGGAGGAAGAACTGGTGGTTCAAACTTCCAAATTTCCGTTTCTAATGTTGAGACTAGACTATATCTAAGACTCACAAATAATCAGAAATTCCCAGGTTCAATTGTTGTTCCAGACTTTATTGTAGATAACGATGCGGTAGCAATCTCTACAAGTTTGAGAGTTGGTGTCGGAAGAACATTTAATCCAACTGATACAAATACCGATGGAAGTGTAGACTTCTTCAATAATAGAATTCTATTGACATCAATTCCATTTAGTAATGGTGACCCAGTTGTCTATAGCAACGGTGGGGGAAATACTGTCGGTGGTCTCATATCTGGAAGTACATACTACATTAAGAGAGTTGGAATTACATCAGTAGAATTGCATAATACTTATGCATTGTCATCTGCAATTTCATTGACATCAAGTGGAAGTGGGACTCATGAATTAATAAGATATCCAATTAATGAAAATAGAGATACTTTTGTATTTGCAAATCATGGACTTGCAACTGGTGATGCAATTAGAGTTACTGGTTCTACTCCTACGGGAATTACAACTGGTGCCTTCTTCTATGTTGGATCTGCAACAACAAACGCATTTACATTCCACACAACTCAATCAGATTCAACTCAATCGACTAACGGTGTAACTCTAAATGCAGTTGGTATCACTTCAGTTGGAATTGGAACTACTGTTATAATTACAAGACAGAATGTTAGATATTCTGCAACAGTAAATACCTCTTCCGCACTTCTATCAAATTGGTCACTACTTGCCAAATCTGATATTGATGCTGCTAATATTATTTCGGGAACTATTTCTCCAACAAGACTTGGTTCTGGATCTGCAACTCAGGATACCTTCTTGGCAGGTAATTCTGCATACCAAAGAGTTATTAAGAGTGTTGGAATTGGAACTACTCAGCCAATTCAAGCAACTGCAACAAGTTTTATATCAGCTCCAGGTGGTGTTGGAGTTAATACTTATTATGGTGATATTAATATCTCACTAAATCGTGTTGCTTCATCTTCTGATACATTCTCAACTCTTGGTGTTTCCAGATTCAAGACATCAACATTCTCAATTGGTGCTGATGGTCAAGTAAGCATTAGGAACTCTGCTACGGGTGATGTTGATGCATCAACTCTTGGAGGACAAACCCCAGCATATTTCATCGATCCTGCAAATCTATCTGCTGCTGTACCAATCACTAGGGGTGGAACTGGATTAACTGGTCTTCCAGCACTTGGAGCAATCCTAATTGGTAATGGAAGTGCATTCAACCAAACAACAAGTCCAACTTTCACAGGAAACGTTGTATTTAATAATGGCATTGCGATTAGTGGTATAGTAACAGCAACAAGATTTGTATCTAACGTTGCTCAGGGAACTGCTCCAATCTCTGTTGGTTCTTCAACTCTTGTTACCAATTTAAACGCAGACTTTGTTGATGGGTTAAATGCAAACAACATTACTGATCAGATTAATAGAGCAAGAACATTTGCTTACTTTATGGGCATTTCATAGTTGTTATAAATAAAAATAAGGAAAACTTTAATTAATGAATGAATAAATATGTCTGGAATTTTAGGACAATCTGCCCCATTGGCAGCAACTAACACAACTATTTACACTGTCCCTGCCAATACGCATGTAGTGGCAAATATTAGTATTGCAAATAGAGCATCCACTGCTGTCACTGTTCGTATTGCATTGGCAGCAGCACCAACTCCAACAAATGCTGAGTTCATTGAATTTGATACTACTATTCCAGGATTTGGTGTCTTGGAAAGAACGGGTCTTTCACTTCAATCTGGTAGATTAGTTGTAGTATTTGCAAGTAATGCGAATACCTCAGTTTCGTTATATGGAATTGTGCAGTCCACCGTGTAAGGAGGAAACTTAAATGGCAAGGTATATTGGAAATATTCCATATAGAGACCCAGACGAAGAAGCATATAACTTTAGAACAAGACCGTATGCTCGTTCTACTGATATGACGTTGGATGGTAATGGAAGGGTATCTTCTGTTACTTATGGTGATAAAATACTATCAAGTCTTACATACGACATAGAAAACAAAGTCACAGGTTATGTTGAAACTATAGGGTCTTCTTCATATACATTCACTATAACATATAATGCTGATGGTGATGTAACTTCAGTCACGAGGACATAAAGATGTCAATAGACGTTTTAGCATATAATTCATTAAGTGCTGAGATTAAACCCCTAAGAAATGCAGTTAATGCATTGCAATGTTGCATTGATACAACAAATGCATCAATATCTGCAGTTCAAGGTTCTATTACTACACAACTTGCTTGCTGTGCTTGTGTAGAGGCACAAGTTGCAGCAAATGCCACGTCCTTAGTTGCAAATGCAGGACCAAATCAAGCTCATTTGTGGTGTTTAATACCAACTGGTTCCAGTTGGACTGGAGGTGTTTTAGTTTGCGATACATCTGGAAATTTTAGATGTGGTGCAACTTGTACTTGGACAGTTCCGGGTGGTGTAACTTGTGCTAGATTCCAAATATGGGGTGCTGGTGCTGGTACTGGTTCTGGTTGCTGCTGTGGTGGATCATCTATAGGTGGAACAGGTGCATATGCTTCTGTTATAATGCCAGTAAGTGCTGGATGGACATATACTCTTTGTGCTGGTTGTGCATTCTGCTGTTATGCTTGTAGAGCACAAAATGATGCAGATGGTTGTGCTTCATTCGTTACTGGATGCAATCTAAGTAATTTCTGTGCAGAAGGTGGTGAAGGTAGTATGTTCTGCGAAGCAATTACTAGGTGCATAATTGGAGCAGCAGCAAATAGTTATTGTATGTATTTTGGTTGCTTATGTAATAGTGGATCCGATTTTTGTTGGAGTAACTATTCCCTAGGTAGCCAAACGATGTGTTGTTGGGATCAAATTTTGCCCATGATATCTTCTTGCAAAACCTACTTCGGATCTGCTACAGGAGGAACAGTATATGGAATTAGGGGATCTTTTGGACTATTTTCAATAGTATGTACTGGAGGAATATGTGTTGCTCACCCTCCAATTTATGGTTTCCCATCAACTTCTTGCTGCAATTGTCAAGTTGTATTTAATTATCGTCAAGGAATGGCTAGATCTGCTTGTGCTGGATTTATGCAGATACCAGGTGCAGGTGGTTGGGCAGGATTTAAGTGCGGTAGTAATGTAACAAACTGTGCTGGAGATGCAGGAAGAATGGGAATGGTTTGTGTTTCATTCAGATAATAAAAATACTCAATAAATTTTATAAATAATCAAAAATAGACCGGAAAATGATAAAAGAATTCACTTATCCACTCCCAGATGAATTATATATAGAGGGAGTTTCTGGAAAAATAAAAGGAAGTTTTACTTATGATGGTCCCGATTCAATAACGGTTTTTCTAGAAGAGTCTGGAGAAGTTCGTTATATTGAACCAAGAATCACTGATGATATGGACCCAAATTTAATAAAACAAATTGATCCAGAAAAAGATTCAGCAGCTGCATACTTACTAAATCATTATTTTCTAGATGACATTTCTCGTCAATATGAATTTGAAGATATTGAAATGGAGAATGGAGATATTTATAAAAACCCAATCAATCCAGATTTGACTGATGCATATGAATTAGTTTATAATTTCGATAAAGAAGAATGGGAACTAAAGCAAATACTTAGAAAATTAGTTGATCCAGCAGGTCCAATTGCTAAAGAAAGGAAAGAATATGTTTTAAAATATTATGAGAAGTATGATTTCGGTGAAGATATTAACACAAAAATAACTGAGTATCTTTCAAAATTAGACAACATTATTGATAATCCACAACTACTGATGCCTTGGAAGTACATTAATATACCAAAAAGAGATGTTCCAAAAATACCTTTAGATATTGCTGCAGAATTTTCAAAAATTCCAGGAAATGAGGTTTAATTAAAATGGATGTACTAAGATACAGTGCAACAAATGCAGAAACATATTTAAGAACACAGTGTACGGAAAAAACTACTTGTCTACCAACTAGAACAACTTGCTTATCAAATAGTAATGCTTGTTTAAGTACAGTTTGTTCTCAAGTTTCCGCATTGCAAGCAACTGCTGCTGCAGTAGGTCCAGAGGCAGGTTGTTGGGCTACATTTATAGAACCTTGTTTACTAAGAGAACCATTCCGAACTGCTCTTTGGTCTTGTATTCCTGCTGGTTCCGGTTGGACTGGTGGAATTAGGGTCTGCAGATGTGCCGGAAATCCCATATTTAACTATGGATCCTGTTGTGCTTGGACAGTTCCTGGTGGTGCAACTTGTGCTAGATTCCAAATATGGGGTGCTGGTGGTGGAAGTGGGGCCGCTGGATGCTGTGGTGGATCAGTATTTGGATCTACAGGTGCATATGCTTCTGTTATAATTCCAGTAAGTGCTGGGCAAGTATATACCCTTTGTGCAGGATGTGCTTTTCAGTGCTTTCCAACTAGATTTTCTGCAACTGGGAGATTTCCTGGTTGTCCATCATTCGTACTAGGAACTGGTTTGTCAAACTTTTGTGCCAATGGTGGACAAGGAAGAATGGGAACTTGGATGCAAATGTATGGCAGAAGAAATCCAAGAAGACTTGCAAACGTTACTTGGAACTACGGGTGGTGTTTGTGCGGTCAAGGAACTAATTTTTGTGCTGCGGTTAGCAATTCCCGCAGTGGTGGTGAAATACCTTATGTTGCTGGGGCATCTTATTTTGGATCAACAACAAATAATTCATTAGTATACGGAATTCGTGGAATGTGGAACAGAGCTTGTTGGGAACCTTTTCAAGGATATTTCGTGCATCCACCAATTTATGGATTTGAATCAACTTCTCAATGTTGTTTTACTTGGACTGCTACTTGTTGTGGGAGAACTTGTTCTGCTTGTTGTGGATTTTTAGCAATACCTGGAGCTGGTGGAGTACCAAGTACTTCCACATTTAATAATTATGGAGCTTGTGGAGATATTGGGAAAGGAGGAATGGTTTGCGTTTGCTTTAGATAATTTAAATTATTTTTTATACTATGCATTTATTTTTATTATCAATAAACAACTCAGGATCAAGCATCCTCTATGAAAAGATAAGACAGTCAAAATATACAACAACTTTACCCGATGAAGGGCAGTTTATACGGGGGTTTTCTGGACCAAATCCATTTGTATTAAACTGCCCTTATATGTTCTCTGAACGATATCATGATTTTTCTTTAGAAAAAAATTATGATTGGTTTTCAATAAAAACTCTTTGGAATTCTTTTTGGGAAGAAGATTTAATTAAAGTTGAAAAATCTCCTCCAAATGTCGTAAGAGCACATATGCTCAAAAGACATTTTGAAAACTCGGAATTTATCATCCAAGTTAGAAATCCATATCAAATTGTAACTTCAATTTTAAAATTAAGACCCGACATTTCAATTGAAAGATCCTGTGCTCATGTTGCATCTTGTTTTTTTGAGCAGTATAAAAATTATTTTTCATATACCGATAGAGTTGTAAAATATGAAGATATGATTTATGATAAAAATAAAATTAATAATATTTTTAAAGATCTAGGTATAAAAGATTTTGATTTAAATTCCGAAAGTAATCCAGTAAAGCACTATAAAGAAAATAAAATTACAAACTTTGATAAAAAAATTCCAGATGATGTTTTTAAAATAGGGAAAGAAATATTTCAAGCAGTTAAATCTGAAATTAATTTTTTTGGGTACGATTTATGAAATTTGAAATTAAAGAACTATGCGATGTTGATGCAGATTTATCTAATTCATTGCTAGATTCTATAGATAAAGATCATTGGAAAATTAATACAACCAGACAGAAAGTATATGAAGTTCATAGATTTACTGAAACAATCCGTTTGAGACACGTAAAGAATTTGGATTTTAATAACTTTAAATTTGTAAATTATGAAATGTTTGACTTCTATAAACCAGTTATAGACAAATATTTAAAAATCATATCAAAATACTTCGAAATAAAAGATTATACTGCTTTGATTGTTAACCTCAAACCAAAAGGAATGATTGATACTCATACTGATGGTGGAAGTAGATATTTTCAATTAGGACATAGATTGCATATTCCGATTAAAACAAATGAGAATGTATTTTTTACTGTTGGTAATATGAGAGAAAATATGAAGGTGGGAAAGATTTATGAGATTGATAATCTAAATTCTCATAGTGTAGAAAATCACAGTACAGAAAATAGAATTCATTTAATTATGGACATTTTTGATAAAAATATTAAAGAATTTCCAGAATATTGGATGAATTAAACAGTAATAAATAATTTTGATATTGACATAATAAACCATTGAGGATTTATCTTGAATGAATAAGGCATTTTTTATTAATGGTGGTGCAGGGAGAGTTCTTTGTTCTATGCCAGCATTAGAATCATACGCAGAGAAACATGAAGACTTTATAATTGTTTCTGAGGGATGGAATGAACTTTACTCTTGCAGTAAAGTTTTAAGAGATAAAGTTTATCCAGTAAATCATAAAGATCTTTTCGAAAAGCACCTAAAAGATAAAGAAATCATATCCCCAGAACCTTACAGATTAAATGCATACTTTAATCAAAAATGCAATTTAATCCAAGCATTTGATATAATTATTAATGAATTAACAGAAATACCCAAAAACAAAAAGATAAATTTAGAATTAAATAAAGCAGAGCAAATTACAGGGTATAATATTGTTAATGAAGTTAGAGAAGTAGCAAAAAAAGATAAAATTGTTGTTTTTCAACCATTTGGAAGTACTGTTCAAGCAGAAAGAAATTTTATATTTGATGCAAGTGGAAGAAGTTTTGAAGTTGCCAATGTTATTAAAATAATTGAAGAGTTGAAAAAAAATTATGGTGTAATATTGATGTCCCAAGTAGAAATACCAAATTGGCAGGAACTTGGAATAGCAATGCCCCAAAATGTTAGTTTACCCCAATGGGCAGGAATTATAAATGCTGCTGATTATTTTCTAGGGTGTGATAGTGTAGGTCAGCATATTTCTTATGCATTAAATAAACCATCAACAATCGTAGTTGGATCAACTTATCCTGAAAATATTTCATATCCAAATGAAAAAAATTTTCAAGTCATTGATAATGGAAAAAATAAAAGAAAATATAGTCCAATTAGAATGACTTTTGATGACTGTAGGGATAGAAACAACGAAGATCTTATGGTTCTTACAGATGATAAAATTAAGGAAATAGTAAAATCTATCCGAGATAAAATTGGTATAAGTAAAGTGAGCAATGAAACCCTTAAGTTAAATGGTCTATCGGGTAAAACTGAAATCAGTAAATTAAATCCCACATCAAATTTACCAATAACCAATTTTAATGGTTTTCAAAAACCAAAATTGTCAAATAAAAAGAAACCAATAGAACAAATCTTAGAAATAAACGACATTAAATCTTGAGGAGGTAAAATTATGAGTATTATTGTTTCTTGTGCTCGTGGGCATAATGCCAGCACCACTTTGCTTATTGATGGTAAAGTAATCTTTTATGTTGAAGAGGAAAGACTTTCTAGATGGAAGCATGATGGAACACCTCTTCTTGGATTGTTAAAGGTTTTTGAATATGTAGATCATATTGATCATCTAGTAGTCTGTCATACCCATAGACATGGACCAGAAATGGATTGGACTGGAGAGGATTTATATCAGGGATGGATTCGTAAACTTTCTCGCAAAAAGTTTGAATATCAAACTCATTTTATTGATACCATTCATCATGAATTGCACGCTTCTTGTGCATTTTTGAATTCAGGATTTGAGACTGCTGCTTGCGTAATTGCGGATGGTGCAGGTAGTTTCTTGCAAAGTGACGCATTTTCTGGTATTGCATATGAATTTGAAACAATTTTTAAAGCAAAATATCCTTTAGAATTTGATACTGTATATAAACATCTCGGAACAAAAGAACCATATGGTATTTTAGATATGGGAGGAGATGGGAAATATTTCTTAACTGAATATCCAGGTCTCACTAAGACATATGAGGCAATTACAGAATATTGTGGTTTTTCTTGCATTGACGCAGGAAAAACTATGGGTCTTTCTCCTTATGGTAAAGAAAATTTAGATCTTCCGGAATTGTTTAGGGGTAAATGGGCAAACCGAGAAGTTTTTGTTCCAAACTATCCTAATGGATCTCGAATTAATTACGAAAGATTTCCTATCTTATTTGAAGATTCCAAGAATCATAAGAAAGGTGAATATACTCAGATCCAAAAAGATATGGCATATTCTATCCAAAAGGAAACTGAAAATCGTATGATTGAATTGATTCGTAAAGCACACGAAGAAACTGGTGAAAAAAATATTGTCGTTTGTGGTGGATATGGTTTAAATTGTGTTGCAAACTATAAGTACTGGAAAGAATTCCCAGACCTAAACATTTACTGTGAACCCATTTCTCACGACGGTGGAACATCTATTGGTGCTGCAAAATACATGTATGCCAAGATAAATGATCTTGAAGGACCGATAAATCCTCAGACTTCAATTTATTATGGTCCACAATATGATCCAGATACTTATGAAGATTATCTGGAGGGTCTAGAAGTTTCAGATACCTCTTATGATGATGTTGCTAAACTAATTCGTGAAGGGACAATCGTAACTATTTTCCAAGGAAGGTCTGAAGGTGGCCCAAGAGCACTTGGCAACCGATCAATACTATTTGATCCCACGATCAAAGATGGAAAGGACATTGTAAACCAAGTAAAACGTCGTGAGTTTTTTCGTCCCTTTGCCTGTTCGATTCTGAAAGAAAAAGTGAATGAATGGTTTGATCTTGCAGGTCGTGAAGAATCTCCACATATGATGTATGCAGTTGATTGTCTACCTGGTGTAGAAGAAAAGATCCCCTCAGTGATTCACGTTGATGGAACCTGCCGTATTCAGACAGTAACCCAAGAGCAAAATGAACACTACTATAATCTGATTAGTTCTTTTGAAAAACTAAGTGAAGTTCCCATCCTCTTCAATACTTCATTTAATCTTGGTGGTGATCCTCTTGTAGAGACTATTACTGATGCGATTGATACTCTACAAAGAAGTGATATTGAATATCTCTATCTTCCTGAGATTCAGAAACTAGTTAAAGTTCCTAACGAATGAAAACTGTTTTTGTAAATGGAACATTTGATGTCCTACACACAGGACATCTTTTGCTATTTGAATATGCAAAGTCTTTCGGAGATCATTTAATTGTTGCAATTGATTCCGACGAGAGAATTAAAGAAAAAAAGGGACCAACAAGACCCATCAACTCTCTCTGGGATCGTGCTTTTATGCTATCTAATTTATATCACGTTGATGAAGTTAGGACATTTGACTCCGATGAAGACCTAGAAGAACTTGTGAAATACTACAAACCTGATATAATGGTGGTAGGATCTGATTGGAAAGATAAACCAGTCATAGGTTCTCAATATGCAAAAGAATTAAAGTTTTTTGATAGAATAGATGAATACTCCTCAACAAAAACAATTCAAAGTATTATTGATAGGAGATAGTTGTGAAGATGAATATATTTACGGCAGGTGTGAACGGATTAGTCCTGAAGCACCTGTTCCTGTAATGAATTTTTCTAGAATAGAAAAAAGAGCAGGAATGGCAGAAAATGTTTTTCATAATCTAAAATCATTTGGATTAACCGTTGGATTTTTAACAAATTCAGAAAAAATTATAAAAACAAGATTTATAGATGAAAAATCAAATCAACAGATACTTAGAGTTGATAAAGAGAATAAAATATCCCCTTTAAGTGAGAAAATAGATTTTAATTTTTTTGATGCTATTGTTATATCTGATTACAATAAAGGATTTTTGACTACAGATAAATTATTTGAAATAGTTGAATCTACTGATATCCCCATTTTTATTGACAGTAAAAAAAATAATTTACCAAACAAAAATAATTGTTTTATTAAAATAAATGATTTAGAATATGGCAATTTAAATAAAGAAGTTCAGTTAGATAACTTAATTATAACAAAAGGATCTATAGGATGTTTTTACAAAGATAAACTATATCCAGCAGAAAAAGTAAATGTCTATGATGTAGTTGGAGCAGGTGATACTTTTCTTTCTGCTCTTGTTTATGGGTATTTAAAATTTAACAGTATAGAAAATGCAATAATATTAGCAAATAAAGCAGCAGCAATTGCAGTACAGCATCCAGGAACTTACGTTTTAACAACAGAAAATGCCAAAGATTTATGTAATTGATATTGATGGTACAATATGTACTAATGGTGATTGTTCTTCATGCAAGTATGAAGGAAGTATTCCAAAATTAAATAGAATTAAAAAAATTAATGATCTATATGATCAAGGAAATATAATAAAATATTTTACTGCTCGTGGAATGGGTAGATATAATGATGATGCAGATAAATCAAAAGAAAAGTTTTATTCTTTAACAAAAATGCAATTAGATATTTGGGGATGTAAATATCATGAATTAATTTTAGGTAAACCTTCTGCAGATATATACATTGATGACAAGGCAATAAAAGATGATGAATTCTTCGGAGATTAAATTTGTACCAAAAGGATGGGGATTTGAAAAATGGATTGTAAATACTGAAGAGTATTGTGGGAAACTTCTTTATTTTGCTAAGGGAAAGAAATGTTCCTGGCATTATCATGAATTAAAAGATGAAACTTTTTACATCCAGTCTGGGAAAATTCTTTTAAGGTATAGTGATTCGGATCAAATAGAAACAGCAAAAGAAGTAGTATTAGAGAAGGGAGATAAGTATCATATTTATAGAGATCTTAGGCATCAAATGTTTGCTCTTGAAGACACAGAATTATTTGAATTTTCAACTCAACATTTTGATTCGGACAGCATTAGATTAGTTAATGGTGATTAATTTATGAAACAATTATATTTTTTAAGTGGAATGCAGAGATCTGGTTCCACACTACTCTCTTGTATTTTAAATCAAAATCCAAATATATTTTCATCAAAAACTAGTCCACTTTTGGACATTTTATCTTCTTGCGAAAAGACTCTTAATGAAGTTTATAATCAATATACATTTGATTATAACCAAAAAAATAAAAATCTTATTTTGGGAATTTTAAATTCTTATCATGATGATGAAGAAAGTCCTATTATCATAGATAAGCATCGTGGTTGGGTAGGTTCAATAGATTTAATAGAAGAAATCTATACACCCAAAATAATATGCACTAATAGATCAGTACCAGAAGTAATTACATCCTTCATTAAGTTAATTGAAAATAATAATTCATTAAATAATTCGATAGATAAAGCATTAAGAAATAGTGGATTTCCAATAAGTATAACAAATAGGGCAGATTACATTTTTCACAATTTTGTAAATAATCCAAGACAAGCAATATTATCTTCTATTGATAAGTATAGAAATTATATTCATATGGTAGAATATAACGATATTATAAATTACCCAAATGAAACTTTTTCTAAGATATATGAGTTTTTAGGTATAGAAAAATTTAAACACAACTTTAGTGATATAGAAAATACATGTAAAGAAGAAAAGGATATTGCTTGGGGAATAGAAAATCTTCACGAAATTAGAAATAAACTACAAAAAACGAGTACCCCACCAGAGGAGATACTCGGAAAAGAATTGACAGAATATTATCGTCAATTTGACATTAAGTATTGATTAACTGTTTTAAATTTATAACTGCCAGTCCATTTCATATCCGCACAAGTATAATCTTGATATTTACCTTTAAGATGTTCGGGGAAGTTGATATATTCAATTTCCCCTTTTTCTTTTTCAGCAACTAGTTCTGCAACTTTTTGAAAACTTATCGGACTTCCTGTTCCTAAATCATAAATTCCAGATGGTTGATCATTATTTAAAACAATGTCAATAATATCATCAACACAAATAAAATCTCTTAAAAACTTGTCTGATCCTTTGAATAATTTTAGTTTTCCTGTTTCTTTGATTTGTTTGGTGAATTTGCTTATTGGACTTGCCTGGTCTCTTTTATGATCTTCCCCTTCACCATAAACATTAAAATATCTAAAACCTTGAATACTTGAAAATTTATCTAAATTATCTTGAACAAAATAATCTATTTGCAGTTTTGTAATTGCATAATAATTTAATGGATTGATTACCTTTAAGTCCTTTGTTTGATTTCCATATACTGATGCTGAAGATGCATACTTTACTGGAATTCCATACTTAATTGCTTTTTCAAATAGAAATAAAGTAAATGCCACATTAGAGTGATGTAGAGTTGTTATATTTTTTTCAGTAGTACTAGAAATTGCTCCTTGATGGAGTATTAATGATACTTCATTCCATCTATCAAAGTTACTAATAAAACTATATGCATCATCCTTTTCGACTTCTATTATTGGATCATTTATTTTCTTTAGAAAATTTTTACCAATAAATCCTTGACTTCCTGTTAATATTATCATAATTTTGTTTATTTTGTATTATATCATTTTTTTGGTTTTTAGTATACTTATAAATATTTTTATATAGTAGTAGTCTTTATAAATGGCACAACCATCTTCTAGGGCAGAGTTGAAAGAATACTGCCTCAAGCAACTAGGAAAGCCAGTTTTAGAAATCAATGTAGATGATGATCAGATTGATAATCTGATGGATGATGCTATTCAATATTTCCACGAAAGGCACTTTGATGGGATCGAAAGAGTATTTTTAAAGCATCAATTACAACCAGGAGAAAAAGATATATTAAGATCTGGGAAGGATATAACTACTGCTTCTTCCTCAGTTGGTATTTCTACAGTATCTTGGGAAGAATCAATCAATTTCCTAAAATTGCCCGATACTGTTATTGGTGTTAATAGTGTATTTAAAGTCGATTCTAGCACTATTTCTAGTGGTCTTTTTAATATCAAATACCAAATCTTTTTGAATGATTTATATTATTATGGTGCATTAGATCTTTTAAATTATGCAATGGTAAAAACTCATTTGGAGGATATTAGTAGAATCTTAACTCCAGATGTTCAATTAAGATTTAATAAAAAACAGCACAGATTATATTTAGATATTGATTGGAAACAAGTCGATCCAGATACTTATATAGTTTTAGATTGCTATAGAATTGTAGATCCTGCAGACTTCCCAAAAATCTATAATGATTTTTGGTTAAAGAGATACCTAACTGCACTTATTAAAAGACAGTGGGGACAGAATATGATTAAATTTAATGGAGTTCAACTTCCTGGTGGCATAACATTGAATGGTAGGCAATTATATGAAGATGCAATACGAGAATTGGAAGATATAGAACAAAAACTCAAGTCAGAGTATGAAATGCCACCTTTAGATCTGATAGGTTAATATGTCCCCACTAAATCCATATTTTTTACAAGGATCTCCAAGCGAGCAAAGACTCGTTCAGGATTTAATTAATGAGCAGCTATCCATTTATGGGCAAGATGTTCTTTATATGCCAAGAAAGATTATTAATGAAAAAAAGATAATCAAAGAAATTATTGTTTCTAAGTTTGATGATAGTTTTAGATTAGAAGCTTACATTTCAACCTTTAATGGATTTGGTGGAAACGGTGATATTCTATCCAAGTTTGGAGTAAGAAGCACGGATGAGATTACTTTTATTATCTCAAAAGAAAGATATGAAGATTTCATTACTCCCAAATTGGGTTTATTTAGAGATCCAAATGTTAAATTGAAAAATAGACCAGAAGAGGGAGATTTAATTTATCTTCCTCTAGATAATGCATTGTTTGAAATAAAATATGTAGAGTTAAAAACACCATTCTATCAATTAAATAACTTGTATACTTATGAATTGAGATGTGAACTCTTTGAATATGAGGATGAAATTATTGATACTGGTATTGATGATGTTGATGAAAATGTGAAAGATTTTGGTTATATTGCAACAATACAAATGGTTGGTGCTGCTGCATCTACTGCAGTATTGAGGACTGTTCTTGCTTCTTCTTTAGCACAAGGAGTTCCAGAAAATTCAATTAATTCTATTGATATTTTAAATGGTGGCAGTGGATACAAATCACCACCTATAATAGATATTGATAGTCCTGTTGGTGGTGGTATCACTGCGACTGCAGTTGCGATATTAGATCGTGGTTCTATAAGTAGGATTTTAGTAACGAATCCCGGTATAGGATATACCATTCCACCAAGAGTTAGAATAAAATCAAATTCCTCTAGTGGTTCTGGTGGTATAGCAACTGCAATAATAACACCTGGATCATTGGGACCAATACAAATAGTATCTGGTGGAGTTGGATATTCAACTGCTCCTATTGTAACAATTGCTCCTCCAAATATATTCAATTACCCCCAATCTTATGTAGCAAAAGCAGAAGTAATTGTAAATTCATCTGGATCTATTTCTTCAGTAAGATTCTCCAACTCAGGTATTGGATATGGAATAACTCCTTCAATACAAATAACTTCTCCTATTGGAATTTCAACCGGAGATTATGAGTTTAATGAAGTTGTAAGGGGAGTTTCCACGGGAACAAGTGCCTATGTAAAAGATTGGAATTATGATTCAAGAATACTGAAAGTATCAATAATTAATGGAAGTTTTGCATTAGGAGAAACTATAGTTGGAGCAGCAGCAAGTTATAAAGTTCTTTCCATAGACACTGACAATATCTATGATAATTTTGCAGAGAATAAAACAATTCAAGAAGAAGCAAATACAATCATAGATTTTACAGAAAGTAATCCTTTTGGCACTTTCTAAATAGTAAATAAACGTTACGTAAAATGCTTGGAACTTATTATTATCACGAAATTATTAGAAGGACTATAATATCTTTTGGTACGCTTTTTAATAATATTCAAATAAAACATGAAAATGAAAATGGTGATGATATTAGTTTAATTAAAGTCCCCATTGCATATGGGCCCGTACAAAAGTTTCTAGCAAGACTTGATGAAAAACCAGACCTAAGAAAAAGGGTTGCAATTACATTGCCAAGAATGTCATTTGAAATGACAACAATACAATATGATCCGACTAGAAAAGTTTCAACAGTACAAACGTTTCAGGCAAATAGATCGGGAGTTGGTCCAGTAAAAGTTTACATGCCAGCACCTTATAATATTGGGATTCAACTTAGTATTATAACCAAATATCAAGATGATATGCTTCAGATCATCGAACAAATTCTTCCATTTTTTCAACCACACTTTAATTTAAGTATAGACTTAATAAATTCAATTGGAGAAAAAAGGGATATACCAATAGTTTTGGATAATATTTCAATGAGTGATGATTATGAGGGTGATTTTTCAACAAGGAGAAGTTTGGTATATACTTTAAATTTTACAGCAAAAACATCTTTATTTGGACCAATATCAGATTCTTCAGACAATTTAATTAAAAAAGTTCAAGTTGATTACTACACAAATACAGAAACAAAAAATGCATCAAGACAGCTAAGATATGCTGTGGAACCACGAGCACTTAAAGATTATGATAATGATAATACAGCAACATTGGCACAAGAAGTGAATGATATAATTACTCAATTTAATATTTCGGATGCATCGGCATTGGAACAAGAAACTTATATTATGATAAATGAAGAATCAATGTATATTAAAAATATTGATGGAAATAAATTAACAGTTTTGAGAGGACAGAATAATACGACTCCTGCAATACATGAAGAAGGTGATGCAATAAATGTCATTAATAGTATGGACAATCAATTAATTGAGTATGGTGATGATTTTGGTTTTGATGAAGAAAGATTTGATTTTGGTGACGGAAGAGTTTATAGTCCAAGAAAAGGTGCTGATGTATGAAAAATGATTTTGATGCAATAAATGATTCTTTAGATATCGAAGCATCTTCGGTAGAGAGGGAAATTGTCTCAGAAACATCTAAGATAATTAAGTCACCCAAAAAAGGAGATGCTGAAAGTGATTATGATTATGATTATACCAGAGGTCAATTATATTCACTCATAGAAAAAGGACAAGAAGCAATTGATGGTATTCTTGAAATAGCACAACAATCAGATTCTCCTAGAGCATTTGAAGTTGCAGGTCAGTTAATTAAGAACGTTGCGGATACAACAGATAAGTTATTAGACCTTCAACAAAAAATGAAGAAGTTAAAAGAAGAAGACCCATCAGCACCAAAAAGTATTACCAATAATAATACGTTATTCGTTGGTTCTACAGCAGAACTTCAAAAATTATTGAAGCAAAATATGACACCAGCAGAAGATTCTAAATAATAATTAGAGAACTTATTCTTAAGAATGAAAACTTTTTCACAATTTCTTCTAGAAGCAACTGACCCAAAGGGACCTATCAAAAAGTATATGTCCCCAGAGGAGATTGCGAAGAAGCATAAAATATCTCTTGATACTCTAGAACCAGAATTAAAAAAAGGAATTAAAATAGAGAGTGAGCATACTGGTGATAAGAGAATGGCAAGAATGATTGCCCTTCAGCATCTGGAGGAACTTCCAGACTATTATACAAGATTGAAAAAGGCAGAAAAGGTCAATGAATCGAAAAGTGGTGATAGTTCTCTGCGTGACTGGTTTACTAAGAGTCGTGCTTCTGATGGCACCCCTGGTTGGGTTCAACTGGGTGGTAAATATGCGGGAAAACCCTGTGCCAAGCAACCAGGGCAAACCACAAAACCAAAGTGTGGTTCCAGCAAAATGAAGGCAGCACTCTCCGATAAGGAAGAGGAGAGTGCATTTCGTCGCAAGAATCGTCAAGACCCCAATCCAGACAGGGAAGGTGCAGCAAAGATGGTTGCAACAGAGGAGAAGGATGCTTGCTATTCAAAGGTAAAATCTCGTTATAAGGTTTGGCCTTCTGCATATGCTTCTGGTGCCCTAGTTAAATGCCGTAAAGTTGGTGCAAAAAATTGGGGGACTAAATCGGAAAGTACAGATTTTCTTGCTTATGATTGGGATTTTCCAATGCATAAAGTTAGTCAAAGATATTGTCCAAAATGCCAAAAAACAGAATCCATTGGGGAATGCAAGTATGGTCCTAAGTTTTGGTTATTGTATTCTTCCCCAATTGAACCATCGGATGAAATGAAAGATGATATTTCCAGACTTTACACTAAAAAAGAAAGTTATGATTATTCAAACTGGAGAGAAGAATTCAAAGCAACTGAATATGAATTCACCGATTTAATTAAACCCGAACCAATTAAATCAAGCACAGTAAGAGAAAACTATACTAGGATACAATCTCGTGGCACGACTTACAGTATCCTGCTAAACTGGAGAGGTAAGAACCTGGGAGTTCAAATGTTCTTCCCACAATTTACAAGACCTTCTAAGGAACAGGTAACTTTCGAAGTATCTAAGATATATCCAGGTGCTATTGTATTATCTTTCAATCCATCAACAAAGGATCCAACAAAACCTTTATTATTTACTGGAGACATAAATGGACCCAAATAAAATTGTTCTTGAGAATTTAACCAAAAACTTTGAGTATGAAAGAATTGCAAGAGAAATTGATGCGTGTGATAATGTAGATGACCTTAAAAATATCGCAAAATCTTACGTAAAACTTCACTTAAAATATCAAGAAACATTAGCAAGTTTGAATTTTAATAATTTATGACGGAAAAACATTATAAGGGCAATCCAAACCTCAAGGCAGAGAATGTCCAGATTGAATTTTCAACTGACCAAATTCAAGAATATTTAAGATGCAAAGAAGACCCAGTTTACTTTGCAATGAACTATGTCAAGATTGTTTCTCTTGATGAAGGTTTGATTCCCTTTGAAATGTATGATTTCCAGAAGGAACTTATTTCAAACTTCCACAATAATCGATTTAATATTGCAAAACTACCTCGTCAGACTGGTAAATCTACGACAGTAGTTTCTTATTTGCTTCACTATGCTTTGTTTAATGACAATATAAGAATTGCAATTCTTGCAAACAAAGCAGAGACTGCAAGAGAACTTTTAGGAAGATTGCAACTATCATATGAAAACTTACCCAAATGGTTGCAGCAAGGTGTTGGTTCTTGGAATAAAGGTTCACTTGAACTTGAGAATGGTAGCAAAATTGTAGCAGCATCTACCTCATCATCTGCTGTTCGAGGAAACTCATTCAACATCATCTTCCTGGACGAATTTGCATTCATTCCAAATCACATTGCAGAACAGTTCTTTAGTTCTGTATATCCTACCATTTCTTCTGGTAAATCAACCAAAGTTATTATCATTTCAACCCCTAACGGGATGAATATGTTTTATAAACTCTGGCACGATGCTGAGAGGGGTAGAAATGGATATATTCCACTGGAAGTTCACTGGAGTGCTGTTCCTGGTAGAGATGCTGCTTGGAAAGAAGAGACTATCAGGAACACTTCCGAACGTCAGTTTACCCAAGAATTTGAGTGCGAATTCCTGGGTTCGGTTGATACTTTGATTACACCATCAAAACTTCGTTCAATGGTCTATGAAGACCCATTAACTTCAAATAAAGGTCTTGATGTTTACGAGCATCCAGAGAAAGACCATACTTATATGATGACAGTTGACGTTGCTAGAGGAACAGGAAAAGATTATTCTGCTTTTGTTGTTGTTGATATTACTTCTTTTCCATATAAACTAGTAGCAAAATACAGGGACAATGACATAAAACCAATTCTATTTCCTTCTATTATTGATAAAGTAGGAAGAGCATACAACTATTCTTATGTTCTTGTTGAAGTGAATGATATTGGTGAACAAGTTTCCAATATGCTCCATTTTGATTTGGAATATAGCAATCTTTTGATGTGTGCGATGAGAGGTCGTGCAGGTCAATTAGTGGGTCAGGGGTTCTCTGGAAAGAAATCTCAACTTGGAGTGAAGATGTCTAAAAATGTCAAAAAGGTTGGATGCTCGAACCTTAAGACTATAGTAGAAGATGATAAGGTAATAATTAAAGATTATGATGTTATCAGTGAATTGACCACATTTATCCAACGCAATCAATCATTCGAGGCAGAAGATGGTTGCAATGACGACCTTGCAATGTGCCTGGTTATTTTCTCTTGGTTAATCGTTCAACCTTATTTTAAGGAAATGACCGATAATGATATTCGTAAGAGAATTTATGATGAGCAGAAAAATCAAATTGAGCAGGATATGTCCCCATTTGGTTTTATATCTGATGGATTAACAGAAATGGAAACTAGTTTTGTAGATAAAGATGGAGATAGATGGCATCTTGATGAATATGGAGATATGGCATATATGTGGGATTATAGATAGATGGATTTAGAAGAGCAATTTGAAAGAGAATATCTATTTTTAACTGAAAGAACTTGCAGGATCTGTAAAGAAACTAAAGATTTAATTGATGGGTTTTACTTGACTCGTAAAGGTAGAGGACGAGTTCCTTCTGCATATTCTTATGAATGTAAAGAATGCACTATAAAAAGAATTACAGAAAATAGAAAAATATCCTCAAAAATAGCAAGTAAGTGGGAATATCCTGACTGGTAAATTGTTCATTGGTGATTTCCCCAACTTAAAGAGTGCAAATTATAAATATTATTAGACAAAATAGACTTCTTCAGAGGTAAACAGATGGCGGTAAATTTAGTATCCCCTGGGGTAAATGTGAGAGAAGTTGACTTGACTGTTGGTGGCATTACCCAAGCTGCTCAGCAAGTCGGTGCATTTTGTGGCCCATTCGAAAAAGGTCCAGTAAATCAACCCGTATTAGTAGAAACAGAACAAGATTTATTAAAGTACTTCGGGAAACCACAAACTGCGGATGGTCAGAACGAGTACTGGTTAACAGCATCAGCATATTTGTCATATGGTGGCGTTTTAAGAGTTGTTAGAACAAATTCATCTTCTGCTACTCTTCTCAACACAGCATATGTCGGTGTTGCAGGAACAGTAAGTAATTTTAGAATTGAGAACAAAGAAGATTATTTAACTAATCACACTGATGATACTGATTGGTATTTTGCAGCAAAAGAACCAGGAAGTTGGGCAAATAATTTAAAGGTTTGCATGATCGATAATGCTGCTGACCAAATAATCAGTGGTATTAATACTCAGTTTTCAACTATAACTGGATTAGCAACTGCATTTTCAGTTGCTAATGCAACAATAGGAATCAATACCACAATAATTTCTGGCATCAATACTTCTGGAATTACATTAGAAACTCTTGTTCAGACTGACAATACAGCAAATGGAGTTGCAGCAAGAACTGCAATTATCAGTGTCAGTGGAGCTAATGGTGGAACAATCGTTCTTGAAACTCCAACAACCAACATTGGAGTAGTAACAACAACATTAAGATTTGGTTCACAAACATCTTTCCAAACAGCAAATCAAATTCAAGTAGGATATGCTGTTACCCAAAAATTAAACAAGACAGGAATAGAAGGAAGCAATGTTGTAACTTATGATGGATTCATCAGAGGATTAGTAACAGAGGTAGGAACAGGTCAAATAAGTATTAGAGTAACAGATAGAGTTGATTCTTCTGGTGTATCTACACCAATAGACTACAAGAATCCAGGATCAAGCACTGGATTGAATGCATCATCATTTGATACTTTTAGTACAGATGCTTTCTATGTTTCTCCATCTGGTGGATCACCAGTTGAATATAGCAATAGTAACTTTAATGTTTTAGATTGGTACGATCAGCAAACATTGGGACTCCAAAATAGTAATGTTTATTGGAAAAGTATTGCACCAAAACCAGGTACTTCACAGTTCGCATCTGAAAGAAATTCAAAATATGATGAACTTCACGTTATTGTAGTTGATGATACTGGTTCAGTTACTGGAATTAGTGGAAATCTACTAGAAAAATTCATAGGAATTTCGAAAGCAACTGATAGTAGAATTTCCCCATCTGAGTCAATATATTATAAAACTTATATTGAAAATAAATCAAATTATATCTACTCTGGAGTAGATCATACTGGAACTTCGTCAAATATAGTTGCACAAAGTGGAAGCACTACAGTATTCGCTCTCGTCACTGGAAGTTGGTCAACTGAGTCTCAAAACAAAGTATTTAATACTGTTGGCAAAAAAACTTATTCATTAACTGGAGGAAATGACTATAGTGGAGTAAATAATATTGGTGGATATTCAATATCCAATGCCGACTTAATCAATGCATATTCAGTTTTCCAAAATCCAGCAGAATACGAGATCAACTATTTAATTAGTGGACCATCAGCAGCATCATTATATGAATCTCAGGCAAAGGCAAATGCATTAATTGCAATTGCTGAATCAAGAAAGGATTGCGTTGTTGCTATTTCTCCTCATCGTGATGGTATTGTCAATGTTCCAGATGCCGAATCTCAAACAAATAATATTATTGAATTTTTTGATCCATTAACATCTAGTTCTTATGCAATTTTTGATAGTGGATACAAGTACACATATGATAGATTTAATTCTAAGTTTGTGTATATTCCATGTAATGGAGATGTTGCAGGTCTAATGGCAAGAACAGCAATTCGCAATTATCCTTGGTATTCACCCGCAGGAAGTTCTAGAGGTGCATTAAATAATGTGGTGAAGTTGGCATATAATCCAACCCAAGCACAACGTGATGCACTTTATACTAGAAGAATTAATCCTATTATTTCTTCTCCTGGTGCTGGATTTATTCTATTTGGAGATAAAACTGCTTTAGGATATTCTTCAGCATTTGATCGTATCAATGTCAGAAATCTGTTCTTAACAATTGAAAAGGCAATTGAAAGAGCAGCAAAAGCACAGCTCTTTGAATTTAATGATACCGTAACAAGAGCAAATTTCATAAACATTGTAGAACCATACTTACGTGATGTAAAAGGAAAGAGAGGAATTACTGATTTTATTGTGGTTGCTGATGAAACAAATAACACTCCTGATGTGATTGATTCTAATCAATTTAGAGCAGATATTTATATCAAACCAGCAAGATCCATCAACTTTATTGGTCTTAATTTTATTGCTACTCGCACTGGAGTCAGCTTCTCTGAAGTAATCGGAACCGTTTAATTTTTAGAGGTAACCACAAATGGCAAACACACCCGAATATTCAAATAGAACTTTAGATACATTTAAATCGAAATTAGTAGGTGGTGGTGCAAGACCAAACCTCTTTGAATGCGAAATTGCATTTCCAGATGGTTTAGGCATTACTGCAGATGAAGACTACAATTTTATGATAAAAGCAGCAAGTCTTCCTGCTTCTAACATTAATGTAATTAATGTTCCATTTAGGGGAAGAAATCTTAAAGTTGCTGGAGATAGAACATTCGATCCTTGGTCGATAACTGTCATCAATGACACCAACTTTAAGATTAGAAATGCTTTTGAGCAGTGGATGAATTTCATCAATCGTCATGATGATAATGCGGGGGTCATTACTCCTGCCGCATATCAAGTTAATATGAAAGTATTCCAGTTAGGTAGAGGCAATACTGCCGATGCAACTAGAGGAACATTACCAGGACGTTCAGAACAAATTCCAGTTCTTAAGGCATATAAGTTTTATGGTGTATTCCCAACAGCAGTAAGTTCAATTGAACTTTCTTATGATAATGCAGACGCAATTGAAGAGTTCAGCGTGGATTTACAAGTTCAATGGTGGGATGCTGCTGATTCAGGAAATAATTCCATTCTTGGTGTGGAGAATTTCTGATACATTATAAATACTAGAAATAGTTTTTTAATATATTATAATGCCAAGATTATTTGGATTTAAAATTGAGGAACCGGAAGACAAATCTTCAAAGATTGTCTCTCCGGTTCCTCCTAATGATGAGGACAAATCAGATTTTTATCTGTCCAGTGGATTTTATGGTCAATACGTAGATATTGAAGGAGTATATAAATCCGAGGGAGATTTAGTAAGAAGATATAGAGAAATGGCACTTCATCCAGAAGTTGATAGTGCCATTGAAGATGTTGTAAATGAAGCAATCGTTTCAGATTCTGATGATTCACCTTTGCAAATAGATTTATCAAACTTACCAGCTAGCGATAAATTAAAAGATAAAATCAGAGAAGAATTTAAGTACATTAAAGAAATAATGGACTTCGACAAGAAGTGCCATGAAATTTTTAGGAATTGGTATATTGATGGAAGAATCTTTTATCATAAAGTAATTGATATAAACAAACCCCAAGATGGAATTAAGGAAATAAGATATATTGATCCACTAAAAATAAGACACATAAGAAGATTAAAGAAAGACCAAAAGGATTTAAGATCTGCATTGAGTAAAATCAATTCCGATTCAAATGTAATTGATTTTAACCCACCAGAAATTGAAGAGTTTTATTTGTATAATCCAAATCAACTCTCTTCAATGACTGCAACCTCTGGTTCCAATTTCAAATCCGAGGCAAGGCAAGTAAGAATTGCTCCAGATTCAATTGCCTATATTACTTCTGGACTGGTAGATAGAAATAAGCAGACAGTTCTATCACATCTACACAAAGCAATCAAGGCACTCAATCAACTTAGAATGATTGAGGATTCTTTAGTAATCTATCGTTTGTCTCGTGCCCCAGAACGCAGAATTTTTTACATTGATGTAGGAAATCTACCAAAGATTAAAGCAGAGCAATACCTTCGTGATGTGATGAATCGTTATCGCAACAAGTTGGTATATGATGCCAACACTGGTGAGATTCGTGATGACCGAAAGTATATGGCAATGCTTGAGGATTTCTGGTTACCTCGTCGTGAAGGTGGCAGAGGAACAGAAATTACAACTCTTCCTGGTGGTCAGAATCTTGGGGAACTTGCAGATATTGAATATTTCCAGAAAAAACTTTATCGTTCTTTGAATGTTCCAGAAACTAGACTTAATTCTAGTGGTGGATTCAGTTTGGGTCGTTCTTCAGAAATTCTTAGAGATGAAGTTAAATTTACTAAGTTTGTCGGAAGATTAAGGAAAAGATTCTCAAATCTTTTCAATGATATGCTGAAGACTCAACTTATCTTAAAAAATATTGTATCTATAGAAGATTGGAATGCTCTTTCCGATCACATTCAATATGATTATCTTTATGACAATCATTTTTCAGAATTAAAAGATACAGAATTATTAAATGATAAACTTGCTTCAGTTGCAGCAATGGAACCATATATTGGAAAGTATTTCTCATTAGAGTATGTTCGTTCCAAGATTCTTAAGCAGAATGATGGTGAAATCAAGGAAATCAACAAGCAGATTGAAAAAGAAATTAAAGCAGGATTAATCGTTGACCCCAAACTTGTTGTTTCTCAACAACAAGCATCGATGCAACCAATAGACCAAGGAATGGATATGGGTCAGGGTCAATCTCCAGAGCAACAATCTGGTGCTGCAATGGGAGAACCAGTAATGGAACCCCAAGCAGGGGAAATATAAATAAAAATAGTTATCTAAATTAATTGAATCATGGAAGAACTACTTACAATGTTTGCAAATGATGAATCTCCAGCAGAAATTAGTGATGCAATCAAGGCAATGCTCTTCACCAAATCTGCAGAAAGAATTGAAGCAGTAAAGCCTTATGTTTCTGCTTCAATGTTCGGACTGGACGATTCATCCGAAGAGGAGTGAGTTATTAAAATGAAATCATACAGACAATTTATTTCCGAATCTATTAATATTGCTGGTGATTTCAATGGAAATCTTTACATCAACGGTTCTGAAAATCAATCAGAACCAGTTGGTGAATCATTTCTTGCGGATGTAGTTTGGGAAGGAAAACTATATCGAATGGAAGTAGAAGGAAAGATGTTAGATAAAAATAAATTAGCAGAACAACTTCAAGGAGAGTATCCTGGAGCAATTGTTCATAACATTTATCCAATAACTGAGAATTCGTTAAAAGTAAGAAAAGCACAAAGATATCAACCAGAAAGACTAACTTGGACTGATTAATAATGGCACAGTGGAATAAGAACACACAAGATTATCTAAATCAAGAAAGAACTTTATTTGAGGTTTTTAATGTAGCAACTAGTGATGGTGTTCAAGTTAGTACTACAAATCCATTCCCGGTTACTGGAACTGTAGGCATTTCATCGGAAACTCTAATAACAATTAATCCAGATACAAATGCTGTTGATGCATTTGGTAGAGGTAGAGTTTCTGAACCATTTACCCTTGGTGATTATAAGCACCTATATGCTATTGACCCAAACTTTTTAGATAGTGTTTCTGGTGCAGGTTCAACAGTAACATTTTTAATCAATCAGGCTTGTGCTAGATTACAAACTGGTATTGGAACAACAGCATTTAGTGTTCACCAAACAAAGTTTTATCATCACTATCAACCAGGAAAAGGACAACTAATTTTTAGTTCCTTTAACTTTTATGCACCTCAACGGAATGCAACTAAAAGAACTGGATACTTTGATGATAGAGATGGAATTTATTTTGAGCAGGTTGGACTCAATACTTCTGATGGGATAAATTCGAGTATTGGAACAAACAATTGGGTAATTAGATCTTTTGTAAGTGGCATAGCAACAGAAACTAGAATCCCACAATCACAATGGAACAGAGACAAATGTGATGGAACAGGCATTTCTGGATTTAATTTAGACATTACAAAAACTCAACTTGCATTTATAGATTTCCAGTGGTTAGGTGTTGGTAGAGTCCGTTGTGGTTTTGCTCATGATGGGCAACTTATAACCGCACACGAATTTTTCCATTCTAACAATAGTCCAACAGTTTATATTGCAAATCCAAACTTGCCAGTTCGTTGCGAACTGAGAAATACAGGTGTAGGTATTGGAGCATCATTTGACCAGATTTGCTCTTCTGTAATGTCGGAAGGTGGGTATGTGGAAAGTGGTATTGACTTTGCTTATACAATGCTTACCACAAGAACCACACCAACACCAGCAGGAACAGAACTTCCTTTGGTTGCCATTCGTCTAAAAAATAGTTTCCAAGGATATCCAAATAGAATATCGGTTAAATTAAATAATATTTCATTATTTTGTGAGACCAATAGCATTGTATATAAAGTTATAAAACTTCCAAGTTCTGCTTATTTGGGTAATGCAGGAACTTTAACTTGGACATCTGCTTCTGTTAATAGTGGTGTTGAAGTTTGTGTGAATGCAACAACTTACGATAATGGTGATGTCTTTGCATCAGGTTATGTTCCTTCGGGATCATCACAAAACTCACTTTCACCAGTTGCTTCTGGAACATTAAGTCAGGCAAAGAAAAATATTATTGTTCAAAATATAAATTCCACAGATTCTGAAATTTATGTGCTTGTTGCAAGAACTATCACTACCACAGGTAACGCAGTTGCTTCTGTTGCTGCTGCTCTTCAATGGAGAGAGATTTATTAAATTAATAAATAACTAATAAAGTCTTTATTATACCAATGCAAAGAACAAAAATAATTACTACTGAGATTGCAATGCCAACTACTGCTGGCACA
>Ga0214163_1000014_pt1 | contig 69352 bp, 89 predicted proteins | sample LakMenepilimnion_2_FD_153001 | JGI IMG/M metagenome (GOLD analysis project Ga0214163, IMG submission 153001) | Freshwater microbial communities from Lake Mendota, WI - Practice 15JUN2010 epilimnion v4 | ecosystem: Environmental > Aquatic > Freshwater > Lake > Epilimnion/Euphotic zone | place... | reverse complement strand
ACAAACAATTTACAAACAATTTACAAACAATTTACAAAAAAACAAACAAACAAATAAAATGAAAAAAATCACGTTCATGCTTTTAGCATCAGCAACAATTTTCTTAGCTTCTTGTACAACTGGAGCAGAAAAAACAGAAACTACAACTACAGATTCAACAGCAGTATGCTGTGACTCTACAGCTACAATTTGTGACTCTACTTGCGTAGCAGTTGATACAGCTACTGTAGCTAAGTAATTAAAATGATACTTATAAACAAAAGAGGCTTTTAGGTCTCTTTTTTTATTTTAAACAAATTCATAATTAAATATAAAAACTATATGAGAATAGAATGTCGAGATAATTTAGAATTCATGAAATCAATTGAAGATAAATCTATTGATGTTATCTATTGTGATATTTTATATGGTACCGGTAGAAAATTCTCAGACTACCAAGATCTAAAACCTATCAAATCGGATGTAGAAGAACATTATATACCTCGTCTAAAAGAAATGTTTCGTATATTAAAAGATACAGGCACAATCTATCTACAAATGGACACTAAAATTAATCATTGGATTCGTTGTATTATGGATGATATATTTGGATATGATAATATGAGAAATGAAATCATTTGGTTTTATAATACCGCACCTAGAAAGAAGTCAGACTTTGGTAAAAGACACGATATAATCTATCGTTATTCAAAAACAGACAATTATAAATTCAACCCTGTTAGAGAACCTTATTCTTTATCAGCACCAAGAGGATATGAAAAAGAAAAGTATTATCATCCAGAAGGTAAAGTAATCGGTGATGTTTGGCAAATGAATATATTAGGTCAAAATGATAAAAAGGAAAGAGTTGGTTATGATACTCAAAAGCCAAAGTCTTTAATAGAAAGAATTATAGTATCATCTTCAGATGAAGGAGACTTAGTAGCCGATTTTTACCTTGGTAGTGGAACAACCGCTGTTGTTTGTAAAGAGTTGAATAGAAATTTTATTGGATGTGATATAAATCCTAACGCCATTGAAATAACTAAGTCAAGATTGTAAATTAGACAACTACAAATTAATATATAAGATATGAATTTGTCTCAATTAAAAGATTACTATAATAAGAAGCCAGTTGAGTTTGTTATCCGTGAAAACTATGAATTAGTTGAGGATAAAGAGTATGTATCTAAGTTTACTCTAAAGAATGTTAAAGACATTGCTAACATTCCAATCAACGAGCCTATTAAGTATTCTGACCAAACAATGATTAAAGCCATTAAATATGGTATGATTTTTCTTATTAACTATAAAGGAGAGGAAGACAATCATTTCGCGGGACACGAAAGAGCAATTTATCCAATGGTTTTAGGTCGTTCATCAAAAGGTAAAGTTCTTTTAAGAGGTTGGCACTTAAATGGTTGGTCTGTATCACAAAAAAGACATACTGAAAAAATATGGCGTTTATTTAGAGCCGATAGAATTCTTTCTATGACGTTCACAGGTTCATTTTATAGATTAGCCCCAGTTGGTTATAATATGAATGATAAAGGTATGAGAGGTGGTTATATTGCTAAAGCCGATTTTAATGAAATTAGAAGAAATCAACAAGCTTTAGTCACTCAAAATAAAATTCAAAACAGAGAAGAAGTTACTTTAGGCGATGAAGAAAGAAAATCAGTAACTATTCGAACTAAAAATACAGAGTCTGTTTTAGACTTAAATAATCCATTAGACAATGCTTATGTTAATAACATAAAGGATATAGCAACTGCTAAAGTATCGTTCTTAAAAAGTATCTATGGTAACAAATACATAGCAGTTTTAGGCGCACTAGGACAACCAGGAAACACAGTTAAAGTTTTAGATGATAAGGGTATTAACATCGGTGTTTATAAAGTATTAGATTCTACAACTGGTCAAGTTCTTAAAAATATTAAGAAGGTTAAAGGTAATGCTATTTACGACCTTTATTTATTTGACAAGAAAGTCTAATATTTTGGTTTATTATTTTAATATATAACTCAAACATATATTAATTTATGATTTTCAATTTTAACAAATTCATTAATGAAGAAATTAGCATCTCAAAACTAGATGATGCTACACTTAAAGATACTAAACAACAGTTAATGTTTAGACTTGGTGAGTACCGTACTTATATTTTAGCAAACATTGAATACAACTTTACTACTAATAAAATAGAATATAAAAACTTTGATAGAATTGATATTAAAGTTATTATGAGAGAATTGGTTAATGAATATACACAAGAATTTGTTAATGAGTTAAATATTGAAGCTTTTCTTAGAAAAGTTAATCAAATTTTAGATTTAAGAAAAAGAAATACTAAAAGAAAAGTTAGAGAAGCCTTTGATGAATACTATCAAACAATTGAAGATAGAATTAATCAAGTTAGAAATGCTGGTGATCCCGTTGGTGTTGAAGAATTTGAAATCCCAGGCGGCGAAGGTTCAATCCTACCGAGAAAACAATACGAGTCTGAAAAATACCAAATACAAGTTGAGTTATTAAAGTTACAAGAATGGGTTGTTAAAAACAACAAGAAAGTGGCTATTGTATTTGAAGGTAGAGATTCAGCTGGTAAAGGATCAACAATTAAAAGATTTACAGAATATCTTAATCCAAGAGGATTCAAAATTGTTGCTATGGGTTTACCAACAGATGAAGAAAAACAAAATTGGTTTGGAAGATATGAAAAACACTTACCTAAACCAGGTGAAATAGTTTTCTTTGATAGAAGTTGGTATAATAGAGCTGTTGTAGAACCTGCTATGGGTTATTGTACAGAAGAACAATATACTGATTTTATGAATAAGGTTATTCCTTGGGAAGAAAAACTTATAAGTGATGGAGTTATTCTAATTAAGTTTTGGTTCTCTATTACACAAGAAAAACAAATCAAAAGATTTGAATTAAGACAACAAAGTCCTCTTAAATATTGGAAGTTTTCTCCAAATGACGCTAAAGTATTAGATAAATGGGAGATTATAGGTAATTTCAAAAATCAAATGTTTACAAAAACATCTAGTAATCAATCACCTTGGGTTATTATTAACTCAAATGATAAAAAAATAGGTAGATTAAATGCCATGAGATATGTAATTTCTCAAATTGACTACGATGATAAGAACAAAGAAATTGGAAAGTACTATCCAGAAGTGGTTACTATTTTAAAGTAATATATTAATATATAAAAAATTAAAAATTGAATATGAAACTAATAAAAAAATTTGAAAGTTACACATCTAGAGAAGAAATGTGTCAAGTTCTTTGTAAAAATGGTTATGAAATGAATGAACTTGAGAAATGTTCAAATGAAGAGTTGGAAGAAATGTGTAGAGAGATGGAAAATGAAATGTCTAACGAGTCTAATTCACTAAAAGAAAACTGCGCTGAGACTAATAATTATATGTTTTTTGGTAATCTTAAAACTATTAAAAGATTAGTAGATGAGATGTTAGAAATGGATGAAGCTAAAGTTGACGCAATGTTATCAGATGGTCACAATTGGGCAGTAGACCATATAGCTACATCTAAAGATGATGTTGAAGAAGTATTTAATTTTTTGGCAGGACATGATAATGATATTGACCACGGATTTTCAACACATGATGGTGATTTTGGTGGAGATGATTCAGAAGAAGAGCCAATTAATATGAATAAAGATGAAGAATCTGAAGGTGGTATTAAAAGTTTTCAAGATTTCCAATCTTAAAAAATAAAAAAAGGAGAAATTATGAGTTACACAAGAGAACAAGTTGAAGCAGCAGTAAAGTCAAAAGGTTATGTTTGGTTTGAAGATGCTAATAATAAAGGATTTGATGTTAATATTGTAGGTATCAGAAATTCAGCTACTGGACAAAAAGTAACAAACGTATTTGACGACACTTTAACAATATCTTACAAAGAAAATGGAGCATGGAAATTTCATTCTTGGTCAGCTACAACTGATCCAGGTAAAAAAGGAGTTTTAGAATACCATAATGCTGCTGGTGTTGCTAGATTAGTAGAAGGTCAATACAGAGGATCTCATACAATTAGATTACACCAAGGTAAATATGAGGCTTTGGGTCAAGCTAAAAACGTAAAAGTTTATAGAGATGCTAATAAAGATTTAACTTACAATGAAGATAAAATTCAAGAAGGTGTATTTGGTATCAATATTCATAAAGCTGGTGCTGATTCAACTTATGTTGAGAACTGGTCTGAAGGATGTCAAGTATTTAAAAAGTCTGCTGACTTTGAAGAGTTTATGAAAATTTGTAGAAAATCTAGAGATATTCACGGTAACTCATTTACTTATACATTGATTGAATCAACAGATATTAAGTAATATTAATTAAAATATCTAAAAACCTCTTAGATTTCTAAGAGGTTTTTTTATGCCTTATAAACAAATACGATTTTATTTCATAAAAGTATTATGAAGGAAATTGATGAATTTTTACAATTCTTATTAGAACATGAATCAGATGAGAGAATCAGTTTCTCTAAAAAGATGAAATATGGATATAGATACTATTATATCAGTTTCAATATTGACGAAAAACCAGAAGATGATTCTAACAAAAATCAATCTTTAAGATCTTTAAGAGGTTATAGAATTACCGATTCAATTGAAATAGTCGTAGATAATAGAAATACTTGTGTTGAATTAATATATGATAATAGCATTGAGAACATTATCATAGAAGATAAAAATTTAGTAGATAAATGGAGTAACATTCTAGAAGAATATATAAACAACGATGTTTCTACAAAAGTAAAGAATATTATAGAAAATGCTTTAAGTTCTTGTTATAACAAGAGTTTACATAGAACATACCAAATGAAAAAAATACTACCAGACAACGATGAATCTTTATAGTCAAGACGAAATAGATAGAATAACAAAGGTTAAAGAAACTAATGATAAATTAGAAGAATTCTTTAATGATAAAAGAACTGAGTGGAATAAAACAGTTGAACCTTTATTTAAAGTTTTAGCTGTAGATTTATCAAATCCTTCAAACTCTAAAGAAATTCTAAATGCTCAATCTTTGGCTTTAACCCATAGACAACAAATCAATGAGCAAGTTAATTTCTTCTTAAATAAGAGAAGTAAAGAAACTACTAAGATTAAGAAATTAAGACAAGATAAGTTTGTATTCTATGCTACTGGATTTGGTATTAAAACAAATTTAGGTGAGAAAGGAATTCTTATCGATGGTCACCTAGCTGAAAATGACAGATGTATTGAATTAATCGAATCTTATATTGAATTTTTAAGAGATACTGTTAGAAACTTAGAATCATTAGGATTCTCAATTAAGAATATGATTGAGTTGATGAACTATTTAGGAAGATAATTATTTTAACTTCTTAACAATTTTAAATTTGATAAGCTCTTCAAGTCCTAATCCACAACTTGAACAATATTCATCATCATATTCTATAACTTTGCCTTCACATCTATCACACTCTTCACACTCACCAGAAACAGAGTGTAAGAAATAACAATCTTTTGTAGGTATATTAGATAAATCGCCTAATTTCTTACTCAAGAAACACAATGTATCAATAAATGGATAGTTTTTGAAATCACCATCTAGTTTTACTTTGACTTCACCCATTAAAGGTTTGCCTTTATACATAAATTTAATATTATCCTCAATATAGCTATTATTCTTTTGTTTATAAAGAAATCCTTTTTCTTCAGCAAAGTTTTTGAATTTAATTACATCAGAGTCGGCATTTGTATAAACTCTATCCATAAAGTATTTAGCCTCACAAGGAGATTCTTTTAATTTCCAAACTAAAGCACGACCATGTATTTTACCATCACCGTCAATTAAAACAAGTAATTGTACTTTCTTAGGATTTTCCGTATAAACTCTGAATGTGCTTTTACCTTCATCTGCCATACAAGAACCACCTAAAGCTCCGTGAGATGAATAATAGTTTTTCATTTGATAGTATTTATGAATATCTTCACCATTAACTAGCCTAAATTCCTTTGAAGTATCTAATTTAGATGCTTTATAGGCATTTACAAAATCTTCAAAATCTTTATCTTTTGGTTTGAATTCTAATTTATCAACCACTTCTTCTGAAGAGCATAAAAGTCTAATAATTTTACCAATTTTAACCTCATTTCTACCAGGTAAAGAATAAGGCAATGATGGATCATCATCCGCGTCCCAATCCTTCGGAACTTTATTTGATTGTAAAAAAGAAATCATATCATCTTTATCTGTTATATCAAAGTAATTTTGACGAACATATTTATCTTCAAGCCAAGTATCTTCTTCAATTATATTAATTATGGCAGATGATATTTGACCAACATTATTACTTTGAGTTGATAAACTTTTTAACTTAGCCATAAAGTCACCAGAAACGTAAATACCTTCAGACTCAAATATTGAAAATAACTCTATTAATAATTTTTGGACAGTAAAACCATTATACCTCTTTATCATATAAGTATATATTAAAATTTAACATACAAAAATGAATTTCCCTAAATTTCTACTTAAAGAAGATTGGTACATTGAAACTAAATTACTTAACCAAGTAACTAAAGAATTAGTATTTGAAAAAGGTCATATATTTGAATCTGAAAACGGCATTTATGATATAGTTTGGTCAGGTGGAAAAATGTCTTTAACTGAAAAGATGATGAGAGAATCAGAGGACGAAAATAAAAATCCTATGTTTGAAGAAATTCCACTTGAAGTAAAAGAAGAAATCAAAATGACAGTTGAGGAAATTCCTGATTCAGAAGAATATGCTGTTAAAAACTGGAGAATTCAATTAGATGTAAAAACAACAAGAGCAAAATTAAGAGAAGTTGAAAAAATTATCAACGAAATGGTGAAACCCATTTTATAATTTCGTATATTTGTAAATAAATCTATAATTAAAATGGATAAATCATATACAATAGGAGCCTTAGTTGGAAGATTTCAAGTTCATCAACTACATGAAGCTCATCACTACTTAATAGACCAAGTAGTTAAAAATCATAAAAAAGTAATTCTTTTTCTTGGTGTACCTAAAGTAGTTGGTACTAAGAAAAATCCTTTAGATTTTGAATCTCGTAAGAAAATGATTCAACATCATTATCCAGAAATTGTTATTCTTGCTCTGCCCGATTTTGGTGATGATAAAAGATGGTCACATGAACTAGACAAACGTATTAAAGAAGTTTACCCAATCGGTGATGCTCTTATGTATGGTGGTAGAGACTCATTCATTCCTTATTATAAAAACGGTGGTGGTCAATTTGACTGTCAAGAGTTAGATGAATATGGTACTTTTGTCTCTGGTACTGAAGTTAGAAAGATGGTATCTGAAGAAGTTAAAGACTCTGCTGATTTTAGAGCAGGTGTTATTTATCAATCTTATAATCAATATCCTAAAGTTCATCCTTGTGTGGATGTTGCTATTATGGAAAATGATAAAGTTCTTCTAGCTAAAAGACCTTATGAAGATGCTTGGAGATTTATTGGTGGTTTTTCTAAACCAACAGATTCAAGCTATGAGAATACCGCTCGTAGAAAAGTAAGTGAAGATGCTGGTGGAAATCTAGAAATTACTGAATTGAATTATATCGGTAGTATTCAAGTTCCAGATTGGAGATATCAAAGTGAAGAAGATAAGATTATGTCTATCTTATTCAAAACAACTAAAGGTTGGGGTAGAATCGAACCATCTGATGATGTATCAGAATTGAAATGGTTTGATATAAAAGAACTTGAAAAAGTTGAAATTGTTAAAGAACACAAAGTTTTAATGACAATGTTTTTAGAAGATTTAAAAAAATAAACATATATGAACGTAAACACCTCTCCTGTTACTTATTCATCAATCGTTGAGATTGGAGAATTAGCAGCAAAACTAGAAAAAGAAACTGGTGATAAATATCTTAAACTTCATCGTGGAGTTATGGATGTCACAACAATTGATTTGAACTCATTTGCTCAAAACATTGATTTTAATCAAAAGAGAATTCAACAATATGGCGGCAACGATGGTGATGCCGGACTTATTGAAACTATAAAAGATAAATTTCATCTTAATGACCATTATGTAATGACTGTTCCCGGTGGAATGGCTACATTAGACGTTGTTATTAACTCACTATCAGATAAAACATTTTGGGTTCCTAAATATCATTGGGGTTCTTGGAATAAAATTCTTACCATTCACGGTAAAGATATCAAAACGTTCAATGACTTTGATATTAAGAATGTTGAAGTTGGCGAAGGTGTTGTAATGTTATGTTATCCTTCAAATCCAACAGGTTACGCTCCTAAATTTGAAGACTTAAAAGCATTTGCTGATGTTTGTAAAGAAAGAAATCAAACTCTTATCTTAGATTTACCTTACTATTACTTATTCAATGAAATGTCTGATAAAATCTATGAACTTTATTCAGATAACGTAATTGTTATTTCTTCATTCTCTAAATCAGTTGGTTTATCAGGGTTGAGAATTGGTTATATTGCTACTAAGAATAAAGAACTGTATGATACAATGAAGATTCGTTCTTTGTATAAGTATAACTCTATTTCAACAGCTCCTCAAGAGATTATCAATCAACTTCTTACTTCTAATCAAGGTCAAACAGCATTTGATAATTATAGAATGAAAACTAAAGCAGAAATTACAAAGAATATTAAATACTTATCTGATAATGGTTTGTTATTTGATGAATATACAGATATTCCAACTGGTCCATTTGCTATTATCAATAAAACATTTGATGAATTACTTTCTGCTAAAATCTCAAGTGTTCCTTTGAATAAATTCACATTCAAAAACACCGAAGAACATTTGAAAAACGTATCAAGAATTTCTGTATCAGTAGACCATAATTTATTTGTGGAATATTTTGATAGATTGATGAAAAAGTCGTAAATTTGTATAACAATAAATCCCTAATTTATGTATAATAATAACATTTTAACACTAACTGACAGTTATAAAACGTCACACTGGAAACAGTATCCAAAAGGAACATCAAAAGTTTACTCTTATCTTGAATCAAGAGGTGGTAAATTTAACAACACAATGTTCTATGGTTTACAATACTTCATCAAACAATATTTGTCTGGTCAAGTTGTAACCGAAGAAAAAATTCAAAGGGCTAAGAAATTCTGGGATGCTCACTTAGGACCTAACCACTTCAATGAAGCAGGTTGGAGACACATCTTAGACAAACACAACGGACATCTACCAGTTCGCATCAAAGCAGTTCCAGAAGGAACAGTAGTTAAAACAGGAAACGTCCTTGTTACAGTTGAAAACACTGACCCAGAAGTTCCTTGGTTGACTAACTTCTTAGAAAGTATCTTACTTCAAGTTTGGTACCCAACCACAGTTGGTACTCTTTCAAGAGAAGTTAAGAAAAATCTTATCAGCTATCTTAAAAAAACAACATCTTACAACCCAGAAGAAATTAGCGGAGTAGTAGCTTTCATGTTACATGATTTCGGTTTCCGAGGTGTAAGTTCTGTAGAATCATCTGGTTTAGGTGGATCTTCTCATATCATCAACTTTATGGGAACTGACACTGTATCAGCTATCTTGTTCGCTCAAGAGTTCTACAATACTGAGAATCCACTAGCGTTCTCAATTCCTGCTTCAGAGCACTCTACAATTACTTCTTGGGGCGAACCATTCGAAGTTAAGGCAATGGAAAATATGTTAGATTCTTATCCTACAGGCTTAGTTGCTTGTGTATCTGACTCTTTCGATATCATCCGTGCTTGTAGAGATTATTGGGGAACAGCTTTAAGAGATAAAATCTTATCTCGTGATGGACGTTTAGTAATTCGTCCTGACTCAGGAGATCCAGTACAAACGCTAAAACAAATCTTTCATATTTTATGGGATAAGTTTGGTGGCACAACTGACGATAAAGGGTTCAAAGTTCTTGACCCACACGTTAGAGTAATCCAAGGTGATGGTGTAAATTTCGAATCAATTTCAGACATCTGTGATATGATGATTGAAGAAGGATTCTCAATTGAAAACATCGCATTTGGTATGGGCGGTGCTCTTCTACAAAAAGTAGATAGAGATACTCAAAAATTCGCCTTCAAATGTTCTTCTATCACTATCAACGGTGAAGAAGCTGAAGTTCGTAAAAATCCAATTGAGATTAACGAGAAAGGCGAAAGAGTACAATCTTTCAAAAAGTCAAAAGCTGGTCGTTTGAAATTAGTAAATGGTCAAACCGTCGAACACTCACACGATGAAGATGGAGATGAATTGGTTGAAGTATTCTTAAATGGTAAAGTCATGAAAGAATGGACGTTTGAGGAAGTTCGTGAACGAGCTCAAGTTGAAATTAAAATTGAAGAAATGGCTTAAAACTAAAAACCCTCTGATTTCTCAGAGGGTTTTTTATTTACATCAATCCACGATTGATTCTAAAATCTTTTTTATCGTCTTCTTCCATTTCTATATGTTCAGTATTCTTTAATTGTTCAACTAAATTATAAATTTGTTTACAAACCTCAGTTGATACTTCCATATACTTATCATTCATTTTCATATCACCACTGTATCTACCACCACCAGGACTCATACGGAAACCATAAGCAACATAGAATTTGAAACCATCTAATGAAAATGTATATGCGCCTCTGTCAGATGATATCATCAATTTGGTAATTCCTTCTGAATTGCCTTTTAATGATTTTAATTCTTTAAGAATTTCTAAAGCTATATCCTCATCTTTCCAAAAAGGGTTAAACTTACGAACTGGTTTAGGAATTAAAAAAGCTTCAAATTTTTGTAAGTGTTTCATTATTTCTTTTTCTTTTTTCTTGCTTTTGCGGCTTTAGCCTTAGTCCATAAATTAGCATCAGCTTTTCTAGCACCACCAGCACCAGTGATAAATGAATTTACTCTACCCATTCCCCATTGATGTTGAGCTACACCCGGTCTATGACCAGCGTTCCAAGCTTGCATGCCTTTAGAAAAAACTTTTCTTAAAATTCCAAGAGGAATTCCAGATGCTTTTGATTTCTTTTTAAGTGAAGCAGTTACACCAGAATCTTTAGATTCATCTAATGACTCACCACTATTTTTAAGAGAAGAAATTATTTGTTTAACTTTATTAACATCAAAGTCTAATTCAATAGCAATTTCTTCAGCTGTTAAACCTTCATCTAATAAGTCTTTAACATCTTCCATATCAGCATGTGTGAAGTCTTCAAATGTGTAAGACTCAAATGTTTTTAAGTGTTTCATATTATTATTTTATTTTATTTATCTCCAAACATTTTTTGGTAAGCTTTAGTTGCTGCGGATTTTTTAGTTTTAACTCTTTTACCCTCACCACCTTTACCACCGGTGTAGTCAGCATCCCAATCTTTTTTGTATTCTTTTTTACCTCTGAATGTATCAATTTCTTTTTTCATTTTACCTGGATTTTTAGTTAAATATTTTCCAGGAATTTTACGACCTTTATATTTTTGAGCTTTAACTCTTTCAGATATTCCTAAGATAGATTGAATGTCTTTTTCAATGATTTCTAAACCTTCTTCAATAGATTCAACACTTGTTTGAAAATCTACATTACTACCAGCAGTTTTTGTAACATATAAATCATCAATATCAAAATCATATTTGATAGATAATTCACCAGTTGAAAAAGTAACAGTTAGTTCGTGATCGTTTTTATTTTCCCATTCATAGATAATGTTGTTACCATCTGTAGCACCATCAACAAGGTCTCTTAACTCAGACATTTTAGCATCGATAAAGCTTTCACTTTCTACAAACTCTCTAATAAATTGATTCCAGTTTTTAATCATAACTTATATATTAAAATCCAATAAACAAAATTGGTTTTTCTGAATATATCATGTAAGTAAATTATACCTTAATTATGGCAGATAAAGTAAAGTTCAAAATCAATAGTGATAAGTTTGTAGATTTCATCTCTAAACTAGATGATTTGACTAAAATTGAAGATACTATCAAGTTAAAAATTGATAACGATAATATTTTGATGTATTCAATGATGAGTAGTGGTCAAACTATGTTGGCTTTCAAGAACTACTTAGTAAATACTAGAGAATATTTAGAATATGGTGATGATTTAGAATATTCTATTGATATCATTATTGCTAATGCTAAGAAGTTTGTAAAGAATCTTAACTTTATCAAAGATTCCGAAAAAATCACATTTGAAATTTCTTATAAAGAATCACCAGATGATGATACTATTATGAATGGTCGTTCCTTACAAATTGTTGGTGGTAAATTAAAAGTAAACTGGATAGCCGGTGAACACTATGAAATGAGAGATATTAATAAAGGAGCTTTATCTCAAAGATTGAATCTTAAAAATAGAAAATGGTTCTTTAACATTAATAAATCTGAGTTCTCGGATGTTAAGAAACTATCAAGTATCAACTCAGAAAGAATTATCAACATTAGTGTTTTAAGTGGTAAAGTAACTTTATCAGAAAGAGCATCTTGGGAACTAGAAATAGAATCTATTGATGATGATAGAAGTGCTAGTTTAATGTTAAATAAGAAGTTTTTGAGTTGTATCAACGAAATGGATAATATTGAGTTCAGTATCTTTGAAACATTTATGTTAGTTAGAGATGATAATTCAAATTTAATGTTAAGTTTTGAACAAGATTTTTCAGATGATTAATTAATTTCGTATATTTGTATAATGAATTCTAATTTTAAATACAAACTTCATATACACACTCAAAATATTGAATTGTTATATAATGATACCAATACTATTGACAAAACCATTAGAGGTGTTAGAGAAGTTAGAGTATTAACAAATAAAGGTGTATTTGTTATGATGGTTGATGAAAGATTTAATGAATTGGATTTTATTTATGATGAAAGACCAAATGATCCATTCAATCATGTTAAGGAATACTTAAAACAAAAGTACAATGAATTAAAGTCAACAGACTTTAGATATAAATCAGGTGATGGATATGAAGGCTCTAAGACAATACATTTAGAAAATTTCATAACCTACTTAAAATCAGAAAATAGAGAAACAATAATTAATAATATCCTATGTTAAACAGAAGAGATAGAACAGCTTTAAGAAGAAACAGAAGTGCGGTTTCTTGGTTATGTATTTTATCGGTTATATTAGCCGTTTGGGTTAGAAACTTGTACAGTGATATAAGTTTTATCAGAACTGATTACGAAACAACAGTTGTGGAACTACAAGAAACTCAAAAAGAGTGTAATAAAAGAAAAAACACAATTGACTCACTTATTACTGTTATCAATCATAAAGATACTTTAGTTGAGATTACAAAGCCTTATAAACCAGCGGTTAGAAAAGATACAACTGTGCCAAGAATTGACTCAATTAAACCTTTGAAAAAAGATACTAACTTTTTAAAAGATACTTTAAAGTAGATGTAAACTTTTTTACATATTGTAATAAAAGCTGTTATTACATGAAACCTAATACTAATAGAGACCGAAATGTTCGTGTTATTAAAACGAACAAACACAAATTAAACAACGAAGTTAGATTCCCACAAGTTAGACTTGTGGGTTTTTACGATGATCCAATTTTAATGAGCTCATATGAAGCTTCTAAACTAGCAGAGGAGAATGATCTAGATTTAATTCTTATTAACGAAAATCAAAATCCTCCAGTCGTGAGGATTGAAGATTACAAAAAATTCCTTTACAACTTAGAAAAATCAGAAAAAGAGAAAAAAAGAAATTCTCTAAAGTCTGTTACTAAAGAAATTCAATTATCACCTGAAATATCAGATAATGATTTGAACACTAAAATCAAAAAAGGTTTAGAGTTCTTAGAAGAAGGAAACAAAATCAAATGTGTTTTACAACTAAAAGGTAGACAAAGAGCCAACCCTGAAAGAGGTGAATTAACAATGTTAAAATACGCTAAAGGAATAGACGAACTTGGTACACTTGAGTCGATGCCAAAGTTAGAAGGTGGTCGTTGGTTAATGATGATTAAACCATCTTCTAAGAAATAACAGACAAACTTTATAACATTTTTTACATATAATTTCTACTATGACAAAAGAGGAGAAATTAAAGAAAATAGAACTGTTAAAGAAACAGGCTTCTGATGTAAAGAAAGAAGTTGACTACTATAACGCATTACAACTTGCGTTAAAATTAGTACTTAACGGCTCCTATGGTGCGTTTGCTACTTCATATTTCATATTATATAATAATCACGTTGCTGGTACAATTACAGCTCAAGGTCGAGATTTAACCAGAACAATGGATAAAGTTAATGAAGACTATTGGTATAATCAATGGCATCTTGATCACGAATTACACTTTAGATTAGGTATAAAAAACGTAACACAAATTAATAAAAGTGAACCTGTTAGTATCTACGCTGACACCGACTCACTTTTTGTTTCTTTCAAACCAGCAATAGATCATTGTGATTGGAAAAACTTGATATTCAACAGTAATTATCTTAATTCTATAACAGAAAAGTTCATCATATTAACAAACGATGAAACTAAAACTTCAAATTCAAACTGTTTAGGTATTGCCAATAACATATCTCAATTAGAAGAATTAATTAAAAAAGATTATGAATTGGTATTAATTGATGGTAACTATGTTAAAGATAGAAGTTTAAATAAAATGATTAACAATGGTGTCTTCACATCTGAAATTAGATTTAACTGGAATAGTGAACAAGACTTCATTCAAGGAGCTGACCATTTTAGATATGGTGGTTACTTTAAGAAGTGCTTAGAAGATTATGCTGGATCATTTGGTGTTGAAAATAAAGAAGACTTTGAGTTAGAAAGAATTTCAGAATCAATGATTAACATTGCTAAGAAGAAATATATTTGTCACATCACTTTTGAAGACGGTATTCCCTATGAAAGATTAAACTATATCTATCCAAAAGGTGTTGAACTTGTTCGTTCCTCTACTCCAGCATTTGCTCGTGATAAAATTGTTAGTATTGTTAAGTATTTATTCTCACACGCTGACACATTTAACATCAAAGACTTGTTAAAGCTAGTTAAAGGTTTAAGAAAAGAGTTTGAATTGGCTGATATTGACGATATATGCATGCAATCTTCGGTTTCTAAATATGAAATTAAAGTTCTAAACGATAAATCTTTACCTTTACAATTTGTAAGTGGTGCTCACTTTGCTGTTAAATCAGCGGCTCACTACAATTACTTACTAATGAAGAGTAAGGATTATCAACAAAAGTACGAGTTCATTAAATCAGGAACTAAAATCAAATACTATTGTTGTAAAGACAAATCTGTAACAGATATGTTTGCTTATATCCGTGGTTCTTATCCAATGGAGTTCGCACCGCCAATTGATTATGATGAGCAATTTGCTAAATCAATTTTATCTCCTGTAAATTCAATTATTGAACCATTAGGAATGCCTGAAATTACTAAAAGACTTTCGGTGGTAATGGATATCTTTGGTGGTAAAGGAGGGTTTTAATCTCTATAAATAACACTAGATAAAGGTGAGATAAAAACTTGACCTTTTATCGTAATAGGATCTAAATTTTTATTCTTTATTATAATATATTCTTTATCAGAATATAACATCAAATAATTTACAGAACCAATTGATAAAGATCCAGCTGATTTAGCATATAATTTATCACCTATTGTTTTATACTCATCAAACGGTTTTATTTGTATTGTGAATTCGACACCGTTGTGATTGAATTTACCATCAATTCCGGTAACATCTTCCTCAATAGTTGGATCAACCACTACAATATTCAATCCTTTAGATTTAGCATATTCAGTAAACTTTTGTTTACATTTAATTTCATTAACATTACCTTTTCTAGTTGTGTTTATTAGAATAGGTAAGGTCTGTCTATTAAAGAAGCTACCATTATAATTATAAATATCATCAAATTTAGATCTAATTAAGCTATAAAAATCAATTTCATTTTTAATACTATTTTCTCTAATAAATGTCTTGAATATAGTATAATTATTTACCATTTTATCAATATACTCAGTATTTATTAATCTACCATTAACATCAATATCTTTATTACCACTTTGATAACTAAAACCATAGCTTTCATAAATACCAGTTATATATTTAAGAATATCACTATTCAAAGTAGCAAGAGAGTTAGGTCCATATTTATTAGTATAGAACCCAGTACCACCTTGATTATCATTTAGATAAGCTGTTTGAGTAGCCTCATTTATATAATTTGAATACTTTTTAATCATATGGTATATATTAAAAGTGGATATATAAATTATGAAAAATGACGAAATATATCCATATTACATAGATTATTTAAATGATAGACTAATCGAAGGAAAAATATCAAAGGGTTCCTTATCATTGTTAAAAATGAGTAGTTCTTCATTTGAAGATTTTAAGTTTAGATTTGAAAATGATGAACTTTTTCATGATAGAATCATAGAACTTCATAAGTCTGAAATGAGAGACAAAAAAATTGATGACATATTTGATGATTTTGATTGATGAAATTACAGTTGATAATGTAAATGTTAAGTTTTATGAAGGAATGGATTTTGATTTACTTCTAAATCACGCTAAAGATGGGTCTAATGGATTCATCTTTTGTTTTATAAAAAACTGGTTAACTGAGGTTAAAAGTTATAACAGACAAAGAAAGTTATCATCAGTTGTTGATGACATAGATTATGAAGAATTTGAATGGGGAAAAATAGATAATAACTTTATAAGTGTTTATCAAACCGAAGGAATGGGTATACATGATGTTTATCAAACTATTAGAAAGAAAGTTGAAAGAAAACAATTTGATTCTAGACCTTGGATTGGTGGAATGTCTACTGGGGCTTGGAAAATACAAGTTGGTAAAAGTGATGATTAGATAATAAATATATACATTAATGAATACTATGAAACATCTAATGAGATATGAGGGCTATACAGTTCAACAAAGAGTGGACGACATCTTAGATAAGATATCTAAGTATGGCATGGCATCGCTTAGGCCCGATGAATTAGATTTCTTAAACGCTCATAAAACAGGAACTGAAGAAGAAATACATAAAAAAATGGCATTTGATGAGAATGATACTATTTTTGAAGATGATAATGGTTATTTCAAATTTGAACATTCTGAAACTGAAGACTATGGAGATGAAGTTCATTATATAGGAACTCTATATGTACCAGATTTAATATTTCCCTCAGGGAAGAAATTAAAAGGTCGTTTAGAAGGTAGAATAATTGTTTATAGCGGTGGGCAAATATCACCAGACTTTTATTCAGTATCTAAGAAGTCAAATGAAGATGCTTATGATGTATTTGAGTTCTGTAATGGTTTAGAGTATGAATTAGATTCTTTTATGGATTATGTTGTATCAGAATTAGATGATAAAAATAAAGATTTATAATTTAATATATAATATCTATAATAATTAAAAAAATAATAAAATAACATGATTAAAAAGTATAATCAATTTGTTAAAGGTATTAACGAAGAATTTGAAATGGGTGAAGGACAACCAGCTCCGGTTACAAGACCAGCTGAACCTACAACTACACCAGATACACCAACTAGACCAAGACCAACTAGACCAGGAATTACTCCAACTGAAGTTCCTTCAGAAGAAGATGCTCCTCTAGCTTATGGATATGGTGATAGTAATGATTTACCTGAAGAAGAAGGTGGTGAGTATCAAGGTCAGATGTTATTAAATCAATTGGCTAATGAATTAGGAACTGAAGTTGACACTGACGGTTCTATTAATTACGAAGGTAAAAAAATTAACTTTTATTCAGAGACTGAAAAGTTCCACGTTGATAACAAAAAATTCTCAACAGCAGAAGAAGTTGTTAATTATTTAGGTGGATCTAATGAGGCACCTGAAAATCCACATACTCACGAACATGAGGAAGAACCATCATTTGATGAAACTGAAGGTGACTTAGCTCGTAGAGACTTAGAAGATGAAATGGGAGCTTATGAATCTAAAAGCTACAGACATACAAGACTAAAGAAATTTGGTAAATAACAAAAAAACCACTCACTGAGTGGTTTTTTTGTTTTAAATAAGTTATGATTACTCAACTGGAGTTTCATTTTTCTTTTCTTGTTGTATCTTATTGATGATGTATCCAGAAACAGCAAATTCTGCTGCTGCCCAAAGAAGGAACTCACCCATTGATAAACTAGAATGTTTCTCTAAAAGAAAGAAAATCATACCCCATTGAGCAATAATAAATGCTACACCGGACTCAATTCTTTTCTTTGAAAAATAAGATGATTTGCCGCTATACATAGCGATCAATTCACTAAAGAACCATTTGACTTTATCAAATGCTAGTGAATACCATTTTTTATTAACTGTTTCCACAGTTGATTTTTTTTCGTTTGCCATAGTGATTAGATTATTTTTTCATGTGTATATATAATTTTAGGAAAGCAGATAAATAGAATATATATCATAACTAGACAAATTATGAGGTTATTTAAAATATTAAAATTTATATACAAAGCCGAACACCCACACTTCTTATCAGTTGATAAAGAAACCTATTTCAAATGGAGAATTCCAATTAGAGTAGCAATGAATATGAACAAGAAATATAAGTCTTGTGAGATATTTAGAAAGAAGTATAAAGTGATGGAAGACTTTGTAGTCATTGGTCTTAAATATAATGGCAAAAATGTTAAAAGAAGAACTTCAGGATTTGCTAAAGAATTTTTAGAGGAAAATACTGGAGCCAATTGTATCTATTGTGATATTGAGTTAGATAAAGAAAATGCCACAGCAGACCATATTATTCCAATTTCAGATGGTGGTAATAACTGTCAAGTTAATTTAGTAGTTTGTTGTAAAGATTGTAATAATGAAAGAGGCAATATGGACTTTAAGACTTATATCTCTATTAAAAAGAAAAATCTAAAAGGTAAATTATTTATTTAAAGATTCTTGAAATTAGCAAACTTCTTATTATAATCAGTTTCTTCTTCATTCTTTTTTCTTCTTCTAAATTTGGGAATCCATTTAACATCCATTACATCTTGGCTAAAAAAACTATTTAATTCTAATTTTTTGAAAGGCTCTGGAACTAATTCAGCTAATTTATTAATATCCTTTACTTTACTAATTCGATGTAATAGTCTATAAGGATCTGCCGCATTCTTTTTATTGACAATATCTTCAAATAACTTTCTCCATAAAAAAACAGCATAATTCTCTTTTAACTTTTCTTCAGATTTCTTATAACCAGCCTCATCGTTATCAAAGAAGTATTGTAAATCAAGATTATTACTTTCTAAGAATCTAAAGTCAGTATTAACACCAACAAGACCGATTGAGTTAGGAAAGAATAAAGAGTCTAAATAACCTTCAAATACAGTTATCTTTTCCTCAAAGTTCACATTAAGTATATTAAAGTAGTATGATAGCTTATTATAGATTACTAAATCATTCATATCAGGCTCTGAGACATCTTTGCCTAAGTTAACCCACTCTAAAAGATTTTCATAATTATAGATTTTGAAAGTTCTTCTTTTACCTTCTTTTAAGTTACGAATTTGCATGCCTAATACTTTATCACCTCTACGATTTAAAAGAGCAATAATCCATTCCGACTCATCTTCATTTTTCCAATACTTGGCTTGATAAATATTTTTATGATATTCTGGTGGAATTCCACGACCAACTAGATACTTATAAACACCACCATTTACTTGAATAGGTTTGAAGTCTGAAATAGGTGTTAAATCTTGACTAAATACTCTTTCAAGTTCAGACATATCAATAAGATTTTCAAATCTAGCATCAACAAAGTCTCCTTCGTAATCAGAATAAGTCATAACACTGTTTAAGTGTTCTATCATTTCCAGCTTTTTATCCGGATCTAATTGCTCATTAAAGTCTTTACAGAATCTATCAAAGGTAGTTTTCTTATCACAGTTAAAGCAAATAAAGATAAGACGATTATAATAGAAGTTACCACGTTTAGCGTGAGCATTACGATGTGAGTCTCCACAATATGGACAAGCAAAGTTTACCCTGTCGTTGTAATCAACAGTTTTTCTCTTTTGAATGTTTGAAAATTCTTTACTGAGAACTCTATTTATTATACCATTTATGTAGGCTTTATCCATCACATGATATATTCTAAAAAAACTATTTAGTTTATTTTTATAAAAGTTATATAATTAGTATATTTGTATATGGAAAATTTGAAACAAGTTTATGAGTCGGGAAGAGATGTTAGAGATTCTGATATTCCAGAAATCTGGAAAGAAAGTTTTGGTAATTTCATGATGGGTCAAACTTGTCAAGCTGAAACTAACGAGGATGGAAGTGTAAAAGAGTTTATTTATTACGCTTGTGATTTTCGTATATGGTACTTCCAAAATAAAGAAGCCATCGAGAGAGATATTAAAATAGATCAAGTTATAAAATAATGAATAAAGGTAGATTTTTATACGAAGAAAAAATAAAAGACCATTCAAACTTAGGTGTGTATGGTATATTCTCAACTACAAAAGTAGAATGGAAATACTATGTTATTTCATATAGTATAAATTCTAGTAGTAATAAAGTTGCACTAACATCAGAACTTTGTGGCTATACACAAGAAGCTACTTTTGAAACTATTTCTAGACAAGGCAAAGAATATAAAACTGTTGATGATGCTAAGAAGTTTATTCAAGATTATAAAGTAAAGTGGGAAACCGGTTCTAATAATACCACGCAGGAAGTTAGGGCTAAGAAACTTGATGATATCTTAGACAGTGATAAATAAATATCTAAGATAGATTTCTTCAGGAAATAAAGAATAATCAAAGATGTAAGCGGCTTTCATCATATTTCTTAATATACCTTCTGATCTAAATATATTGAACTTTCTTTCGCCTCCTGAGAAATCTCGAACTATTGAGGCGGAAAGATTACTCATAGTTAAACTACTAACATGTCTATAAGGATTAGACATAGGATAAATTGTTGGGTAAGCTTTGATTGTTAAAAACATATCTTCTTCAGTTGGCATATTATCTTTATGTACTCCCCAGAAAACACCTCTAACATTATTCTTCCAAACACTATTATTATCAATAGATACTTTCATTTCATCAGTTATCTCAAAATCTTTCATTAGATTTTTCAACTCTTCTCTTACTTTTTGAATCAAAGTATCTGTAGGGTTACCATTTCTATCTGTGTTTTTATCATCTAATACAATACCTATTTTCTCAGATATCGTTTTATCTAAGTATTTACTATATTCAACTATATTTTTACCCGCGCCTACCTTTTCATCTTTGAAATGATACTCACCAGTGAATGGATCTTTAATATAATTCTCTCTTAGGAAGTACTTAGTCTCACCAACCACAACTTCTTCTATATAAAGGTCTTTTCTACTTTTAACACCCCAATCTGTATTACCATCAGAATCTATTTCTATTTCTATAACATTTTCATTATCAGGATATAATGTATCACCCATTATCTCGGAATAAACACAATCATCCATAAAGAAGTGTTCACAGTGATATTCAGACCAAACAACATCATCAGTTGGTGCTGCCCAAACATCTTTATATTCTAAATATCTAGCAGAATCTCTATTTAACCAACTATCAACATTATTACAATATACAGCATTTTCTCTATTTATATACTCATCATCCCAATCCGAGTAAACAGCATCTTCTGCTCTAAATCCACCTTGAGTATCCTGAATACTTATATAACCTTGACCGGGCCATAAATCCTCATCACCGCTTAAAATTTTAGTTGTTGGATTATAAACAACTAAGGTGTCCATATAAGGATACTTTTCATAAGTATGATCGCCTAATTTAATTTCAAGATCACTAACACCTGTACCATCATATGAATTTTCTATTTTATTAATTCTAGCATAATCTTGAAATAATAATTTATCTGAATCATTTATAGTATAGATTCTATCCATATAATATTCACCATCTTTTAGTTTCCAAATTAAAGCACGACCGGTAATTTTATCTTTATCATCATCTGACTTTAATATAAGTAATTGACAAACTTCAGGATTCTTAACATAAATATCAAGAAAATCTTGACAATTATTATATCTCATACAAGAGTTTCCTAACTGACCTCTTCTTTCTTTGTAATTGTTTTCATGATACCATTTTCTAATATCTTCACCACTAACTAATTCAAAATTAGTAAGATCCTCACCATCAATAGCGGCTTTATATAAGTTAACAAATTCCTCAATTTTTGAAGCAGGTAATTCTGATTTATGGACTTCAGTAAATATTCTTGATGTCCATCTACCAATCTTCATCTCAGTTCTCGCTTTAGTCCAAAATTCACTACCTCTTCTCTTATCTCTAATATTATAAGGCAATGTTTCTCCTAAATCTGTATTTATTCTAGTTATTCTATTTACTTGTATTAATGAGATTGTATCATTCTTTTCGGTGATATCAATTAAAGTATAAATATCAATCATTTGATTAGAGTCTTCTGAGTTTAATAAAGCTTGAGCAACACTTGATTTATCTTGAATTCTTCTTAATATATTTCTAAACTCATCTGAGTAATAAAGTCTCATTTCTTGCTTAGCAACAGCCTCAAAAATAAAGTCTAAGTAATTTGATAAAAATCTCATATTGTATATATTAAATGAAATGATTTAAAATAAAAAATCCTCTTAATTAGAGGAATTTTTAACAGGATTTATTTTATAACCTAATCTTTTTTTTTACGTTTTTTGTTACCTAAAATATCTTTGGATGTTTTTGATAAGTATTTAGTTTGTCTTTTGAACTGATTAGCAAAATCATCTTGTCTTTGGTCAGGACCTTGTGGGTTTAACTGAGCCGCCATATTTCCAAATTGAGTGAATTTCAATACAGAGTTTTCTGTACCAGGAGTTTGTTGTGAAGTTTCGTTCATTTTAGACTCCATAGTTCTAACTGTTTTAGTTATATTTTCGGGATTTTTTGTACCTTTTACAGTAAACTCAACAATGTTAGGAAATCTTTCTTTTGATAAGTTAGCATATAAATCTTCAATGTGTTTAACATTCTTTAAATCATCATCAGAGAAACCAATTTTAGCTTTAAGACCTCGTTGAGCAGCAAAGTCATCAATTTTATCTTGAAATTCAAGTAAAGCTTCTTCTTTGGCTTTTTCTGGATTATCAGGTGAACCACCTCTTGATGGAGAAGAAACTCCAACAAAATCACAACCATTAAGATATTCTTGAACTAGTTTATTTTCTGATGGTTTACCAACTAAAACTCTTTCTTGGTTTTCACCTCTATCTTGAGAAAAGTGATAAGAATACATCATAAGATGATTATACATTGAGTATATTTGTTCTTCAGTAAGAACATTATCAATAATCCATTCAACGCCACTTTTCATTGTTGGTGACTCATGTCCACGAGCAGTTATAATGGCAAATAAAGAGCCACTACTTAAACACTCAACAAAATCATTCCAAGCAGGTCCAAACTTTCCAGTAGAAACTGCTTTTTTAGCGTCTTCTATAAACGCCATAGGTCCCTTCGGACCATTGTCTCTAAAATCAGAGAAAGCGTCTTCAGGACTATCATTTAACAATCTATAATTTTCTTTATCAGATCTAACTTGAGCAAATTTAGCCGTAGAAACATCTTCGGGAATCCACTCATAACCTTCTTTTCTTTCCATGTGAATTACTGTAGGCATGAAAAGAATATTATCATCCCAGTCAAAGGCATAATAAAGTAGGTATTCAGAAGGTCCGCTTTCTGATATAAATTGGTCGAATTTTTTAATCATTTAAGAATTACTTCTTTTTATTTATAAAAGACTGGAAAGACTCTAATTTATTTTCAGATTCTTCTTCCTCTTCTTCTAACTCGTCTTGAATTTCGTCTTGAATTTCGTCATCTTGAGCTTCTTCACCACCGAAGTCTTCTTCTTCACCGCCAAAGTCATCAAATGATTTGATACCATCTTCACCTTGTGTTTCTTCACCTTCTTCACCTTCAGTAAGTTCTAAAGAAAATTCTTCAACAGTTTCGTCATCTTTAATAGCAGTAACCGTTACTAATTCCTCAGTTTCGTCAATTACTATCTGATAACCTTTAATTTCTATTGTAGTTTTCATAATATTTTATTATTTTTTAGTATATATTAAATCCACCAGTTCATTTTTATACATTTAAACTTTTACTTCATTTTAGTATAAAAATAAAAACAAACTAGATAGATGAACGATTTTAGAAAATACGCTATACAAAGTGTCGGTGGAACAAAGTTCGATGATTACTTTACAAAATTAAATAAAAAAAATATGACCACTCATTTGATAGAATCAAATGGTCTATCAGTTGATATTTTTGCTAAATTATTGGAAGATAGAATTATCTTCTTATCTGATGAAATAGATTCTGATGTTTGTAATATTATTAAAGCTCAATTACTTTACTTAGAGAGTGAAAGTGATGATGATATTAAAATCTATATAGACAGCCCTGGTGGCTCCGTTTACTCTGGACTAGGATTATTAGATGTAATGGATTATGTCACACCAGACATCATTACAATCAATACAGGACTAGCAGCATCTATGGGTGCTGTAATACTTTGCTCGGGTACAAAAGGTAAAAGAAGAGCCTTAAAAAGAAGTAGAACTATGATTCATCAACCATTGGGTTACGGTGGTTATGTTCAACAAGCATCTGATATGGAAATTGAAGCTAAAGAAATTAACTCTCTTAAAAGAGAATTATATGAAATCATATCAGATAGAAGTGGTCAATCATATGATAGAGTTAGTAAAGACGGTGATAGAGATTATTGGATGACTGCTATTGATGCTAAGAAATACGGAATGATTGATGAAATCGTTACAAAAAGAAAATAATATCTATGATACAAGTTTCACAATTATCTAAAGAAGAAAGAGTTAAAGAGATAATCACAGAGATTCACAAGAAGACAGCAAACTCTATGAGTATGTCTCCTTTTCAATCAATAATAGAAACATCAACTTTAATTCAAATAGTCGAATCGATAGAAGATAGAATTTATTTTATATCAGAGTCTCCATCATTTGAATTTAAAGGAAAAAATTATACTTGTCAACAATATAAATGTGATACAATTGAAGATTTTAAGTATTTAATGGATGATCATAAAAGTGAATTCTATATACTTTATAATATTATGATTACAAATGGTGCTATTTCAAATGCTCCAGGTATTACTCAAAATCAATCTTATATGATTAGAGGCGTTTTTATGGAAGATCCTTTAATCAAAAGAGAACAAATAATAAATCAAGTTTTAGGTGAAGAATAATATTAAAATATTTTATCATGTTCTTTTAGAAAATCATTGGTATTCTGTTGTTAATGAGCAATTATCTCATATTAAAGAATCAGGTATTTTAGAACATACTAGTTGTTTTTATATAAGTTTATCAACATCAGATAATATAGATAATATAGAGAAAAGTGAAGTTATTCAGTTTTTCTATGATTATTTTCTAAACTATGTTTATCCAGAAGATACATTCTATGGTAAAAAATTTGAAGTTTTAGAATGTAAGAAATCAGATTTTGAATATCCCACGTTAGAAAAAGCTATTGAGATATCAAAATTGGATAAAAACTTCACAGGTTTTTATTTTCACACAAAAGGCGTGTCGAAACCAACTTATAAAAAAGACCACACAAGAAATGCGATGAATGTTGGTTGTATAGATAACTGGAAAGATCATTTAGATAAAATATCAGAGGGTTATGATATGAGTGGTATTAACATGTTTGATAGAAATATAAAAATGCCGGAATATAAAACACACTATAGTGGTAACTTTTTCTTTTTTAATCCAAGATTTTTTTCAACCGTTGATTTTTCTAAAATTGATAAATCTAATAGATTTTACGCCGAATCAATATACGGTATATTTTATAATCCAAAATTTTTTAACTTAGGTGTACAAGGTCTAAATACCCCGTTTATTAAAAGTTATATAAAATAAACTATAAATCTTAATATATAAAGAGATGAAAAAATTCTCTAAACTTATATTAGAATCTAAAGATGAGGCTCGAACAATGAGTCCTCTTACAAATCCTGTTGATTGGGATGAAATATTCAAGCCTTTAATAGAACATATTGAAAATAATCTTCAATCAAAAGTTCAAGGTCCTGGAAGTGCTGTTTTTACAAGTAAAACAAAAGCACTTCTTGATGAATTTATTGATCAAGTAGAAGAAGATTATAAAGATTATTTTCAATATGAAATACATGATGGTTCTCAAGAATCATTTTTACAAGCATTTAATATAAATGTTGATTATAGAGATATAATGGATTGTATTCAACCTTTACTGGATAGAACAGATGATGTTGAAGATTCTGGTAATTTTGACTTTGGTGCCTTTGTTATTGATATAGTTAGTATTAAATACAATACAAATGAAGAAATAGCTGAAGATTTAGCGGATGTTCATGGAAAGTTAAAAATGTTAGATGCTGACTTTACTATACAAGTGAAAAAATCCAGAGGACCTAGAGAAACAGCAACTATATCGTTAACAAAAACTTCAACTGATGTCGATACTTTATTCTTAAATGGTTTATCTGAAGGAGAAAAGATATCTAATGTTATAATTTATGTTTATAATAAGGAAACAGTTCAAGCGATGGATTTAGACTAATCTACTTTCTTTAAAATCTTCTTAATAATTTCCATTTTCTTTTTACCACCTTCACCTTTGAATTTATTCCAAATACCAAACGCACCAAAAGCAAATGAATCAGCAAAATCTTCCCTTGGATTTCTCGATGTATATTTTCTACAAAAATCAGCATCTTCTTTATAAATCCAGTTAGATAGTTTATGACCAGCTACTTCTCTGCCTTTTCTTTTCTCTTCATATCTAACATAACCATCTGGAACATTTGCTCTTCTATCTAATTTTTTCCAACCAGATATTGCTTTCCACTCTCTTGAATATGATACCTTTTCTAAATGATCTATACAATGTCCTATTTCATGAACAACTACAAATAAATCATATGGTATATCATTTGTGCCATTTTCAAACTCTCTTTTGAATTTAAATATAGAAGGATTTAGAGTCATCTCTTTTTTCTTAGATGAATCATGCCATCTACCATGAACACCACCTAAATCTTTACAGATTATTTTATCTATTTTATTTTTGATAAATGATTTATCAAACATCTTAAATGCTTTCTTAATTAATTTTAAATGATTAATGTCAAAATTATCATCTACTTCAACACCATATTCTTTATCAAAGAAATCAACCATTTCAATTACTTTCTTTGAAGGTTCCTCTTTTGATTCAAATATTGAAAAATGTTTAAGATGTTTCATAATCTTATATATTAAATAAAAGATTATTTTTTATCAAGAACTACTAATTTAACTTGAACTTGATATGTTGAAATAATAGTATTTTCTAAAATTATCAACATCTCATTAACTAAAGCGTCCGTTGATCCATCACTACTAGAATAAGGAGCTCCTGAAATAGGTCCAATTGAGCTACCATCCGGGAATCCAGACATAACACCGGTTGCTGTATACTGAGGTCCTCTCTTACTTATAGTTATTTTACCAGTAACATTTTTACTACCCTGGCTCGTTGGATTTAATATACCAATAGTAAATTCGTTTGAATTTGTATTAGTAGGTTGATTTGGTGTACCGGATGTACCAGATGAGCCAGATGAACCGGATGTACCAGATGAGCCTGGTTGACTTTGAGTTCCACCTTGATTAGTATTTGTAGATTGACCAGTTTCACTTTGAGTTCCGGTAGTATTACTTACTTGACTTTGTGTTGGACTTAAAGTGTTAGCCGCTTTATTAGCATCAACATTTTTAGTAGCCTCATCCCAATCATTTTTAGTAGCTAAAGTATATGTGAATTTATTATCATATTTTTCTTTATGTTTTTCACAATATCTAAAAAATTCATTTAAACTATCAGCATTTGAAAACACTTGAGAACCTTCAGACCAATTACCTACATTTTTACCACCTGGGTAACCTAAATGTACTTTAATTCCATTATCAATTAAAGCATTTGGAGTTATCAACTCAGGAGCTGTGAAGTTACGAGGGTTAAATGTATCTGGATTATCAGTATCACTATCTCTCCAAACCAATTGAGTAGCACCATTAATAGTTAAGAAAGCTTTTGCGCCTCTATATTGAGATAAGTAATAAACATCAACATATTGAGAAGGAACTAAAATAGGAAGACCATTTTTTAGTGTAGGGTCACCATTTATTGTTCCGGCTGTTCTGGCATACTCTTTCATAAATATTTTCTTACCAGAAGAACCTATCCAAGGATTTAATTTATCAAGATTTTTTTCTTTTAACCAACTATCAGATATTGTAAATTCAAGACCAGGCACAGTAGAAAACATATATTGTTTTAATTCCCAAGTGTTATCTTCTTTCTTAAACATAACATATAATTTATCCACAAATTGGTCACTGTACTTATCGCCAATAGACTGACATTGTGTTCTAATAGCTACGATGTTTAATTTATTAATATCTTCATATATCTTATAGTTTTTAATAGTAAGTAATTCAATAATAACATCAACATCCGGATTTTGTTTAGGTGTTGGTTTAGGATCAGGTTGTTTAGCAGTGGTTGACTGTGTAGCCGCGATTGCCGCATCAGTCTTTGGTTGGTCAAATGTTGTATCACTTGACCCAGCAGTTGATGTGTAAGGAACAGGTTCTTTTGAAGTAACTTCATTATCTTTAACAGTTGATACCCAAGTATCACCTTTTTGTCCTTCAGCGATTCTGTCTAATTTAGCAACATTTTCATTATCAACCGCATAAACATTCTTAGATAAAAATTTAGGATCTTTTAATTGTTGATATAATTGTAAACTACCAAGTAAAGCAGGAGTTGCTACAACTGGAGCACCTAAGTTTCCTAAAAATGGACCTCCTTTAGAACCCATTAAAATACCAACAAAGTCATCAAACCAATTTAGGAAATTATCACCTAAAATTGTTCTTTGTGTAGAGTTTGCGGTTCCTAGATTGATTTTACCAAAGTTATCTTTAAGATTTACATCAATACTATTTTCTTTAATATTAATAACATTAAACTTATGATCCAATTTAAGACCTTCACCATCATTAACATATATTTGAGTCTTATGATCAAATATCATTGTTTTCATAGAAAGATAGTCAGCCTCACCTAATTGAGATAATTTCTTCTCTAAATTAATGTTATAGTGGTCTGAAAAAATAAACTCTGGATTATTAATGTTAGCATTTTCAAATACGACAGTAACAATTTTACCTTTATCTGGTAAAGTAAATTGATCACCTACTAAATCTTTCCAAGGATTGGCCCAGGGTATATCATCAATTGGAGTATTATCAAAGACATCTAATACTCTAACCTTTATTCTACCCATTTTTTTAGGATCGTTGTTTTCTTCAACAACGCCAACATAAGTTTTGCCATTTTCTACATTCATGATGAATTATATATAAAAAATTGATACTTGTGGTGAATAAAAAATTAAAATAAAGTAGTACCATTACCACCTTTGAAAATACCACCAATTTTACCACCTAAAGCATTACCCGCCGCATCTCCTGCGAAATTTCTTAATGAGTTATGAACATCATAAAAGAAGTTGCTAGAAACTTGACCACCTAAGCCATTTGATATACCTTGATAAAAATAAGGAACTTCATAGATATTTGAAGGTTCTGACATTCTTCCAATACCAGCAGCATTTCTAACTTTATCTAAAGTGTTATTAAGTAATCTAAGTCTTAAATTAACTTGACCTTTTAGTTCTTTCATAACAGCTTTTTCTAAATTCTGACTTAATTTTACACTAGCTTTTTTAGAGTTTTGTTTAAATTGATCAAAACTATCTTGTCTTTTTTTCTTTCTAGCTTCTTTTACCTTTTCTTTGTTATCATCATCTTCATCACCCTTATTAGCAGAACCGGACGCTTCTGATTTAACAGAAGCAGCACTTGCCGCATCTTTATTGGCATTATTTTTATCATCAATTACTTCTTCAGATTTATCACCTGTATAAGAATAACTTTCAAAAACTATAGGAGCTTTAATACCATTTTGTTTAAATGTATTAGAGTTAGCCGAAAAGAATTTTGGAACAGAGTTATCATTAAGTGTACCAGCTCCAACAGTAGATTGAGTACCTCTTGAGCCTGGATTACCAATCTTCCATATAGCACCATTGTTATAACCTACATATTTACCAAATCCTTGTTCATCAGGAACCCATCTTTCAAATTTACTAGTAACATATTTATAATCCATAGTTACTGTCAAGGCATCAAATTCTTTAGGTGCCTGAGACATATCAATTTCTATATCATGTGGTGCTTGGTCAAAATAAAACTGACACTCTTTCAATGAATAAATGTGTCTACTAACATTTTCTTTTACCACTTCAAGATTATTAGTATCTATAGCTTTTCTAACTCTATTTAAATTTCTAACTTCGGAAACGATAATATCACAGTTAAATCTTAATACATTTTCAGGTATAATACTTTTACCATTTGGCTTAGACCAATATAATAATTTATATAAATGAGATAGTGTTCCAAGTGTCAATGAAACATCTTCATTAAATGTTAACTTCAAAACATCATTTCTATAATCTGTTAAATATTTCTTCTTTGCTGGTAAATTAGATTCAACTAACATTTCCAAACCTGCTATCTTTTTTAAGTAGTAAGACATATAAGCTTTTCTACCAGCTTGAAAAATATTAGATTGAGACTCTTCTCCTAAATTAGGATATCCTTTATTAACAATAGCCGTTTTTATTTGACCATTCGCTTCTGGATCTATAAAAACTCTACCCTTTGTTTTAAACAATTTCATAAATTGTTCTTTAAAATCAGACATAACGTATTTTCTAGCCGCCACTTCACTTATACTACTAAATTGATTTATAAAATCTTCAACAGAACCATTTAATAAAGGAGAACTAACCGCATCTATTATAATCTCAAATCCAAATAAAACCGGATCATTATTTTCATAAGGAGTACCGCCCATACCACTCAAAACATTATAAAGTCTCTGAGGTGTAGATTCTTCATAACCATCCCAAGACTCTCTGTTATTTTTTTCAGATCTAATAGGAGTTTTATTATCGATTACATGTAAACCGTGTTTAAAATAATCAGTACCAGTGTCATTAAAAAGTAAATAGTAATCTCTTGTAGAATAGATACCATCTGGATCTGGTAAATCTTTAGCAAAATTAGGATATTTATTAGAAGAATTAAATTTATCAGCTGTTGATACTATATTTTTACTTTTTTTATTTTTATTACTACCATATAAATAATAAGCAGAGTTTCCAGTATAATCAGGATGAGCTTCTAAAAGAGCACCATACCAACTATCATTATCATTTGTAATTCCAGTAACATAACTACTATTTGGTGTAAAACCAGGTTTTTCTCTTTTAAGATTTCTACCAATTATACCAATAGGAGTAATGCCATCGGTTCTACTAACTCCTTTTATAGAATTAAATAAACCAGCAACAGTGCCTTTGGCTTTATCACCAGGAGCGCTATCAGATGTCTTTGAATCTTTGGAGTTACTATTAAAAATACTCATAAACTATATATTAAAATTTTTTATATCCTTATGAATAAGCAGTTCCATTTTTCTCAAGTACAGACCAATAGTATCCAAACTTATCAATTCTATCCTGTAATCCATTAGTACCACCATTGACCCATTTAGATATCTGGGTAACGTCAGCAGTGGAAGATCCTTGTTTAGAACGTTTAGGGAAATTTTTATTACCTTTTGGACCAGCCACAGACCAGAACCAAACAGAACAGTCAGCAGCAAATTTACCTTCTAATAATTCTGGATGAGCAACAACATCATCATTTATACTTTTAGATTTTAAATAATTATTATATGATGTGTAGTTAGCCCTTCCTGTTATTTGTATATAACCTCTTCCTTTATATCTAACACCATCTCCAGTTTGAGTATTTCCTAAATCTTTTCTTCCTTCATATGCTTTACCAGAAGCAAACTCTCTCTTCCAAGCAAACTGACCAGATTCATGAGCACACTGAGCAAGAAAGTGAGCCTGCTCAAGAGCATTTGTTATACCATAATCTTTCATAGCTTTAATAACATCAGCTGGTGGACTTTTTGATGGTTTACCAGGTTTGTATTTTACAATGTCTGTTGCTATGTCTTTTTTCTCCTCAGGAGTAAGACTTACACCACTTTCTTCTTCAATTTTCATAATATAAAGTTCATAAGTATTTTTTGCTTCATCATCACCAGCAAAAATATCTTCTTTGTACTCATCTCCTAAATCATCATCATTAAATACATCAGCCGGAGTATCTATTATATACTGAGTACCATCGTTAGGAACAATAATAAATTCTAGTGGCGGACTAACAGTACCACCGACCACTATAAAGGTATCTATCTTCTCAACATTAAATTTAAATTGAACCTCACCAACCGCAGTTGGCGCAACATTTTTAGCTAAAACTGTTACTGGTCCCTGTACTGGTTGAGGTTCTTCAGGATTTCTAACAGGCAAAACAACTGCTTTATAATTATCACCTGCTTGAATAAATGCCTTATATAATAACATATGTTCGTAATAACCAACAAATTTATATCCTGTTAGATCAGTGAGTCCATGTAAAGTCACCAGTGATCTAACATCAGAAATCTCAATTTCCTTATCCGCTGGATTTTTTATTATACCTTCATGTATTCTAAATAATGGATCCTTTCGATTAATTTTACCATTTTCAACACTAATAAACTCACTAAGTGGTCCAGTTCTATATTGAGTAAATAAACTAGGAAATGATTTTGGAGGAGTAGTTTCTGCGTCATCTAAGTGTATATCAATATCTGTTAAATCAATCATTCTATACTTTACACCACTACCAACATAACCACCTTCTATTATTTCATAAAAGGCAAGATATCCAAATGAACCAGTAGCACCAATAGCATCAGCACTAAAATTTGAAACAGAAGCCGAACCACCATTCGCTTTTAGCCAACCGTTTTCCCAACCACCACCTTCTACTATATTACCGCCAAAAGCGCCTTCTCCAGCATTAGCACCACTTGGATCTTTCAAAGGACCAATTGGTGACAACATGACCATCATAAAAACATCAAAGTAATATTGACCAGGTGACCATAAACTAGGATTTGTAATACCTGGTTTCTTTAGACTTTGATAAATTTCTATCTTTCTATTTGATGAAATACCATTTGATATCGTATCATACATTGTTTTAATTTTCTCATCCTCACTTAATTTTAAATCTTTAGCCCAACCAGCATATTCTTTACTATATCTATCTGGTTTAACAATTTTATCAGAATTTATATCAGGAAAAGTATATTTAAATAAATCACCTATTGTGACAACCTTTGGATCTGAACCAAGGTCGCTTGTATCAACTGCGCCTGTGTTACCGTCAACTAAAGTAGAACCACCCAACGGCCAACGTCCTTTTTTTGGTGTAGATATTTTTATAGCATCAGCATAAACATTTTTATAATTTTGCTGAGAATCTAATAAAGATTTAAGTTGTGTATCAAAATCTTTATTAAAAGCATCAATAAATAACTTAATATCACCGGTAGGTGATGTAGCTGTGGTATTTGTACTCTGTGTTGACATTTTTTAACTTAATTTTTATATATTATGGCGCGACGCTTGCGGACATACCCTTTGCTTTTTTATAATCTTGGTAAATTAAACCATATGTCTTATAGGCATTTTTGGTATTAGTTCCATAATTACCATAACCAGGTGCTTTTTTATTCAATTTGCCATTTTGTAACCATTTTGGATAATTAGTATCCAACCAATCTTGAAATGCTTTAATCTCAGTGGCATTTTCAAAAGGTTTGTCAATACTATCGGCTATACTAGGTGTAGCTCCCGCAATACTAGGCGTAATACCTACACCAACTGGTGTTGCTGATAAGTTACTAACTGTTGAGGATGATAAACCAATTGGAGAATCTTTTAGAGTACCTGTTACTTCTATACCGTTTTCAAGAAGACTAGTAACAGTAAGATTATACATTTTACCACTCTTATCTTGTACTAAATATGTTTGACCAACATTATAAACACTGTTTGGTGCTGGTATAACAGAAGCTGTTATTCCTGGATTAGGATTATTTTCTTTAACCTCTGGTTTTTTCTGTTGTGGTGGATCGTTTCTAACCTCCTCTGGTGTTTTACCAAGTTCTTTCTTAACTAATTTCAACTTTTGAGACATACTTTTCCCATTCCAAAGATATTCTATATTCTGAATTATATAATAACCAGAATATCTGTGGTCTCTAACACTTGGATTAGTTGGAGTTGATGAAGGATTGATTAAATCAACTCCGATTTTCATAAATTTATATAAATTCCAATTAGCATTTGGTAAAGTAGCATTTAAAACTATTTTAGTTAAGTTATTAAGATTTATTCTATTTTGAGTAACAGCATAATTATAATCAGCATGAACATTATCTGTATCTATTTTACCAAGAAACTTATGTTTAATATTTTCATTTTGATACTTATTATCATTTTGACCACCTTTTAAAATGTGTGTTTCTGTACCATCAGATGTTGTTGAGTCTACAGTAAATACTAAAAAACTTTTAGTATTTCTATCATATGTCTTTGTAATTGTAGCATATCCTTCTTGTAAGGATTTTTTAGTTGATTCATTAAGTGTGGTATAAGATCCTATAAAGTTTGAAGATGCGTTTTGACTTTGCTCATTTGTAAGTCTAAGACTAACTAATCTTTCAACTTCATCTGGTTTGGATTGTTCTGACATGGCTGATGAATTTATACCTAAATCTTTAGTAGCATCTCTATTCATTTCTTTTTCTAAATCAACATAATTAAAACAATAGTAATAGTCGATATAACCAGCCATATAAGACTCATCATTTATATAAGATCTTGATATGATATCATCCATAAACTCATATGGTTTCTTATTGGTGTTTCTCCAAGGCATAGAGTCTTTAGTGTCTTTTATATTAGAATTAAAACCTAGCTCTAATTCCTTACAGATTTTTTTTAACACATTGAATGAGGTGTCTTTATATGTTTTATTATTTTGAACATATAGACCAGGTATATTAGCTGTTCCCGTTACCGTATATGTTTGACTGGCTTTCTGTGCTCCTTGTACAAAACCTTTAATCTTAAATATCATATGAATTGATTTTAAGTTTTTTGAGGACGAGTTTAAAAACAAATCAATTGTAGCATCATCCTTTGGCGTATTTTCACCCTTCAATACTTCTTTAGTATCTTCGAATGTAAATTCAATCATTGGTATTAAACCATCATGATATAGTCTCAGAGATTTTAAATTTCTATCTTCAATAGCAAAAGCTTTATACCAAATCAACGGCGTGTAACCCATACCTTTTGTATAAGAATCTTGGTCTGATGCTGTTTTATCTTTTTCCATTTTAATAGCCGGAACTACAATAGTTGCTTTGTCTATTTGAGCTATAATTGGTCTAGTTCCATCTAATGGCTTTTTCTCAGATTCTTTATCTTTACTCTCAGCTTGTGCTATAATTTCATCTTCTTTAGTTACCTTAACTTTTAATTCATATGGTTCAATTTTATCAGATGTACAAGTTATTGACAAAACATAATCACCAGCTTCTGTAAATTGTAATTCTTTAAATTCTGCGTTTGTTATATCCAAGTTTCTAACTTGTACCAACTCAACTTCATTTATACCCGTCAATTCGCCAGGTCCACTTTTTTTAGTAATTATAATTTTACCGGTTATTAATTTATCATTTTTCGGAGTTACTACTTCGTTGGTGTTAGAGGCAGAAGAACCAGTATTTGAAGCGGAAAGACCAGATGGTTGTGGACCTCCATCAAATACAACAGTTTCTACTAAAATACCATTATACTCTGGAAGACCAGTTGGTGAACCAGATGCTCCTATTTTAACACCAACAGTACCAGGTCTAAAAGAAGGTGATTTTGGTAAATTTGGATATTTTGTAGGATGTGTATATTGAAAAAATATTTGTCTAAAACCACCTGGAAAATAAAAATCTATAACATCTTTTATTATAGTATCTTTGTGGTTTTTTTTCGCACCATCATATTCTTTTTTATAATTTGAATATGCCCAGCTACCCGGTGGTTTTTTAGTAGGATATCCACCAGATGCGCCACCCCAAGAACTCACACCAACGTATGCGTTACCGTCTGGAGATTCCTCAATCGTGAATTCATAATCAACTGTGAATTTTTTAGGATCAACTGTTAATTTTACTGATGTTATACAGGGATTAAGATTGTAAGTTTTATAGAAGTTTACCAAAGCTTTTCCAACTTTACCACTACCAGCATTTGCTCCAAATTGAGCCCACCCATGTAACCCTGCCCAAGATGAATCCTGAGAGGCAAACTTATGCATGCCATCCCAGTTACCTATACCTGTTTTATGTGTTCCCGAAACTACTTCTCTAGCTTTAGCCATAAATCTATATATTATGTATGGCTCAGTTCACTAAAGATTTATTTTAATGATTTTATAAGGATATTGTCTTTTTTGATAGAATTTCTCTCTTTCCTTAAAGTGCTTGTAAAGAATATTAGACATTTCTTTACTTGAAAAAACATCAACTAGGTCAAATATATTTGCTTTCTTCTTATCGTCATGTAAACGTAAAGCACGACCGATTGATTGAATAATAATTTGCTCTGACTTAAATGAGTCGGCAAAGATAACATTGAAGATGGCATTGATGGAAACACCTGTTGATAAAGTACCATAAGAAGCTACAAGAACTCTAACTTTACCATCAGTGTTCTCCATTTCTTTTTTAATAACTTCTCTTTTCTTTCCAGATATTTCACCATCAATATAATAGAATTCTTTATCAGTTAATTCTTTACTTAGAGTGTTAAAAATTTGCTGACCATATTCAATTGTATGAAATAATAATAAAGTATTTGAATCACATTTATTAACAATCTTTTTAATAAACTCTAATCTTTTACCAGACTGATGTATGTAATCCTTTTCAATTTCAAAAGCTTCTTTACCATAACCACCTTTTCTAATTTGAGCAACTCTATCATCAAAATCTAAATCTTCATGATTCATAATAACAACCCGAACATCCATTGGTGTAATAATTCCTTTTTCTTTAAGTTCTGTGGCTGATACTTCTGTAATCTTTGGACCAAGAACAGCCTGAATAGTTAATATCTCACAAGTTTGTTCTTCTGGAAATGTACCAGATACTCCAAATCTTGAATAAGCATTTTGAAATGTGTGACCTAAGATAGTTGTTATAGTTTTTGCTTTAGCTCCGTGTGCCTCATCAGTTACAACTGTATGAAACTGTTTAAAGAATTCTTTGGGCCACTTTTCTAGAGATTGATAAGTTCCAATATAAATATTAGCATCTAATGTCCCAGACCATTTACGAGGTCTTTCTGACATTACTTCTTCAATTCTAATATCACATGGTAGATGAGAATCATTTAGAATATGGTCTACTTTCTTTTCTCTCATCTCAAGAATATTATTAACACCTAAGTTGTACTCAACAATATTGTCATAGAACTGTGTTACTAATGTTATAGAAGGAACAATTATTAAAAACTTTGCTTTAGGTTCTATATTTCTTAAAGTGTAAAAAATAACAATTGATATGATTAAGGACTTACCACCAGATGTAGCAACCTCAGCCATACAGTATCTATTTTTTAAAATTTTATAAGCGGCTTCAATTTGGTGGTCATAAGGAGTGAATGAAACCCACTCCCCTGATTTAGTTCTTACTTTGTGACTTTTGAAATAATCTTTACAGAATTCTTTAACACCTTCTAAAGTAACATCTCTATTTAAAGGAAATTCATCTTTGTTTTCTAAAATAAAAGGAGCATCAATTTCTTTACAACCTCTCATAGCTTCTTTCCAAAGACCTAAACTAATTCTACCGTTTTTGAAATATGATTGCTGACCATTCCACACACCCATCTTAAAGGCTGGCATATATCTATACCCCTTGACGTGACGTGTTAACCAAAGACCTAATTGATGATATTCAATTCTGGTAGCTTCGGATACAACAAGTTCTTCTTTATCTTTGTCATATCTAAATTTCATCTTGTAGTTATATATAAAATATACGTCGGTGTTTACATTTGATGATTTTCGAGGTTTTTTTGAGGTTTTTTATAGAGGGAAGGTGAAAAAATAGATATATAATAAAAAATAAATTAAACTATGAGTATATTATCATTCTTTAAAAAATTGTTTGGGATAGCTAAAAAAGAGGTTGAAGTTGTTGTTGAGACTAAAGTTGAACCAGCAGTTGAGGCTTATGTAAAACAGAAAATTCAAGAAATTGATGTTGAAAAAGCAACAAAAGCTATAGAAACCAGATTAGCTGAAATCGCTGAAGAGAAAAAAGCTGAAAAAGTAACAGCTAAAGATATCAAGGCAAAAGTTAAGAAGGCTCCAGAAGCTAAAGCGGAACAAAAACCTGCTGCTAAACCAGCTAAGGCTAAACCTGCTAAAACTGAGAAACCAGCTACTAAGCCAGCTTCTCGTAAGAAAACTGACAAATAATTAAATTATTTGTGAAAAAAAACCCACTCAAATTGAGTGGGTTTTTTTATTTATAAGAACTTTTATACCGGTGCTGACATATTTGATGGATAAAGAATACAGGTTTGCCCTAAACCTGTTGATCCACTTGGAGTTTTACCCTCTAAAAATGCCGTAATAGCTTTACCTTTAGATGGATTATTTCCAGAGTCATTTACTCTTATTCTTCCTTGAGGATCTATACCAGTTAAACAAACAAAATGACCACCGGTATATTTACCACTCAGTTTTTCACCTTTGAAGTTATAACCAGTGTATCCTTTACCGGAAATAACACAAGGATATCCTTTTTTCAAAGCGGCCATAATCTCAGACTCTTTAACACCAACTTTTATTACAATACCAAATGTATTTTTAAATTTATCTTTTGGAACACCACCTAGACCAGATCCGGAACCACAGACTCTTCCTCCAAAATCAGCAAAGAACTTAGCAACAACAGCCGGAGTAACTGGATTACATTTACCTTTACTAGCCCAAAAGTTAATTACCATACTTACAGCAGATGGACCACACCCAGAACTAGAAACTGTTGAGTTATCACCACATTTTTTACCGCCTGGTGTCCAATCAAACGGAGAGTTTGCCCATCTTGGATCATATTGAGAGTATAAAGGAGTACCATTGAATGCGGCAGGAATTAAACTACTAGCAGGTAAAGGGGTATTTGGTGCGAGTCCAGTAACAGTAATTCCATTATCAGAAGTTGAAGTATCATTACTCAATACTGTATTATCTTGAATAGCAGCAGCAGTCTCTTCAGCAGCCTCAATTGGTGTGGCTATAAACTCACCAGCTGACTCTTCTCTACCAACAAATTCCGATTCTGAATATTCATCATCCAATTCTTCTAGATCATCAAAAATATCAATTTCTTCAGTCTGTGGAATTCCACCAGTCCAAATTGTAAATGTTGGCATATCAGTTTTAGCTTTTATTTCAAAAACTGATGATGTTAATCCAGGAGTAGTACCATCTTCATTTTCAAATAAACCTTGAATACTTAATTTAATTTTAGTACCTGATTGACTAGGTCCCGGGGGTGTATCATTAGGAGCAGCAGACACAACAGGTTGAGGACCTTCTAATGGACTTTTATACTCTATTAACTTACAAGCTTCTGAGTCAGGAGAACAAAGTTTTAAATCATAACTAGGTATACCATGTAATTGAGTAACCATGCTTTTAAATTTCTCTATAACGTTTGAAACAATATTAGAGTCTTTAGTACCACTTCCAAAATGTGTAATTATATCACCTGTTGTTACGGCATTAACAGCTCTTAATCCAGAAGTAGATGTGGTACTTCCCGGATCTACAACATTTCCTTGAGTGTCTATTAAAAGTGTTCTCTGATACTCGGTTCCATAAGGTAGTGCCTTTGTGTCATATTGTAAACCATGATTAGTCCAAACTAAGTAACCTTTACCACCATTTTCAGTAAATCCGGTTGGCATATTAACAGTAACTACTTTATTATTCACACTTGATTTATCTCTATAATTAGGTTCAGTCATTTCAACAGAGATTCCAGCAATACCTTCATCAAATGGTTCTTCAACTACCCAAGTTGAAGTTGGTAGTTTAGATTTGTCATAAGTATCATCAACACTTGAAGTTAGTATCACCGGTTTTTCTACAGAGTCCCTTAAATATCTATCCGGACCATTTCTAACACCATTTGTGCGTTTTCTATAATAATTTTCAGCATCCTCAGGATTAGAAAATGTTCCGCAGTCAAAGGCAGGATTTGGTTTTTGACCTCTCCACTCGATATTTATACTACAACCATTATTTAGATAATAAGGACTTTTACCATCACCATAAACTCTTTTGGTAACTGGTTCATCTGAATATGGATCTTGTATAACTTTGTAAACTTTAACAGACGGGTTGATTTTTGCTGCGGCTTCTATCTCAGATAACCATGCTTTTATAACTTCATCATCTGTTAGAGAAGCACTAATTTTATCACCATCTATATATCTAATAGTATCAGTTGGTGGTGCTTTTATACCTTTTGGATCTAAGTGTTTAACAAGATACTTATGTCGCCCTTTTGTCCAAACTTCAAGCTTTGCTCCTTTTGGATCATATTTCTTTTCATCAATTCTAACCGCCTTGCCTAATTTATCTTCAGCCATAATTTATTATTAATTTGAATTTAATCCACCTATAACAATTTTATCACCCTCTACTCTAACCGGTGGTTTAGATTCATCTAAAACAACTGGTGGTAGTGAATATCCATTTTCAACAAATTTTCTTCTATTACCATCTTTCTTAGTTGTTTTATTAGGAACAGCTAAAGCTTTTCTAACATTTTCACCTGCTCTACTACTTGGTTCAAATGTATATCTATAAGAATCCAAAACATCAAGAGGTGGGTGGTATATAATATCTCCAACCATTATATTAAGAGGATTATCAATATTATTAATAAAAAGTAAAACATCCATACTTTTTAGTACAGAGGCATCATCATATATCGACATCATTACTAAATCCATTCTCATTTCTTCACCTTGTTGAACAATATATGTACCTAAAGATTGATCAATTTTTACATCTACATAAGCCAATACTGGATAATAAAAGTTGTATAACTTAGTATAAATGTTATATTTTAATGATTCAAGTGATATTATATTCATCCCAATTATTATTTTTTAAGTAGCAACACTAGGTGTTTTACCCGGAGTTGTATTTGTATTTTGTTGATTGGTAGTGGGTCCATTATTAGCACCTTTAGTAAGATCTCCATTGTTTGGTAATTTACCATCCTGTGTTTTAGTAGTATCTATATTAGCAGTTGAAGGTGTTCCACCAGTAGGAGTTGTAGTATTAGTAGTTCCTGCTGGATTAGTACCTGTAGTACTTCCTGTTCCATAAACTTGATCATTTAATGGTAATATACCAACTGGTTCCATATAAGCTGTTTTACCATCACCACCAGCAACAGAATTTGTTTCATAGAATGTTTTTTGAACATCAACAGTTCTTAAATAACCACTATTAAACTTAGCCATTATCTCTTGTAAGCCCCAGTTTCTAGCATTTGTTAAATTAAATTCAACTTTAATAGAAGAAGGTAAGTCATTAAAAGCCAAATTAGGACCCAATGATAAACTAACATTCTCAACTAACATATCACCCGCGCAAAAAGTAGGTCTCATTGGATTACCTATTGTTATGTGCCAAGGTGTAGATGGTAAACCTGCTAATGAGTTAACAACACCTACAATTTTAACTCGATATTTTTGAAGAAGACCTGATAATGCTTGTACGGTATATTTTTTAAGAGCACCAGAGATTTTATCAGCAATTGCTAATCCATCATTTTTTGATTTATCTGCGGCGTCTTGCTCAGCTTTTTGAGGATTTGGTGTTTCCTCTGGATTAGGTGGAACCGGATCAGCAGAAGGTGTGCTTTCTGCGGCTTTCATCGCAGCATTATAAACATCATCAATTGCTTTTTTTACTTCAGTTATTATACCATCAATTGCCTTTGATATAGCCAAAGCAACATCTTGAATTAACTGATTTGGATTGTTTGCCCAAGTTATCATTTTATTAGCGGCTTTTTTGCTCAATCCATAAGTTTCACTATTAGATGTACCAAAACGTGTTATCATACCCAGTAAATCCATCCAAACAATTGTTGGATCAATTCCAGATATGTATTTTAACTCATACTCACAAACCATTTTGATATTAACTGTACATTTTAAACCCGCGCCAGCATCACCATATCCTATAAGTTTTCTTCTTTTTGATTGTTTAATTAAGTTTGGGTTACCAGCAGGTATTGAGTTTTTAGCACTACTTTCAATTAATTCAAGAGATGCTAAGAAATTTCTTTGAAAAATCTCAGTAAATCCTGGCAAAGGAAGAGCATTACCAGCAGCACCAGCAACACCACCTAAGTTACCTAATCCTATATCCTCACCTAAAGAGGTTAAAATAGTTTTAAAATCTGCCTCGGAGTCTGTCCATTCTTCACCAAATGTTATGTCTAGAAAATTCTCATTTTCTGGAATCCAACTTATTAGAGTAGCAAAAGAACCAAGGTCTGAATTCTTTTTAGGAACCATGATATTATCATCAGATGGGGAAGCAAATCTTCTAGCAATCATTAATCTATTATTTGGATAAACACCTACATTTTTTAGATAAGCAAAATCAGCAGGTCTTAAAGCTCCTTTTGTACCAGAAAGTTTTTCTATTATATTAAGAACACTGACATCATAGACACTATTATTATGTAACGCTCTTCTAGTTGAGTTATCTCCTTTTTTTATAAGATTTCCTTGTTCATCTTTTGATTCGGTATAATTAACATCGCCTAAACCTTTAGGATCTTTTTCAGTAACATTTGGCCACGCTCTTACAACTCTACTTCCGGAAAATAAACTATTACCAGAGATCATACCAGCGTTACTTAAATTCTTATTATATGCGTCAACCCTAACATTTCGAGTTTTACCGGCATTAAATGTAGATAGACCACTAGCACCATAGTGACTTCTTACACCAATTAAGCCAAGCGGTGAACCACCTAATATTTTAGCATTATACGCCATGTTAATAATTTAATTTTTATTATATATTAAACTATTAGTAATCTCTTATGATTTGTGAGTTAGAAAATTTGGAAAGATTTGAAAAAACATCATCGATTATCTCTGGGTTTTTTCTGAATTCATTGTAGAATATTAAAACGTTAAAATTATTTTCACCAAGAATCTTTTTAAGGTTGAGAAGTTTTTCGATTGAAAACTCATTTTCGAAGTCGGGTATGTAGTAGATGTCTTTCTTTTTGTCTATTGCTTGTTGTATCTTTTGAAATATTAAAACCTTTAAATACATTTTATCATCAGCAAAACTAACCTCTTCTTCTTCCATTATCTTTTTAATATCAATAATGTACTTATTCTTTATACGGTTAACTTTGATAAATTTATCAACTTTTTTCCTAGTTTTACAATAGACACAAAAAAACTCCACAGAGATTAATAATTTTTATAGAAATATATATAATATACTCCTTTATCCCTCCTACCTTTTTATCTTCAAGTAATTTAATTTTGAAAGTGTAAATTTAATATATAAGAAATATGAAGAAGTATTCAGATAAATTTCTAAACCAATCAAGTAAACTAAAAAATGCTAGAATAGGTTTCGAGTTCGAGTTTTATATGAAGGATTTATCCTATTATAAAACTATGGAATTATTAAACCAAGAATTAACACCAGTAAAGGTGTGGGGTTTTAGACAATATCACTCTGATTTTACTCCAGATGAAAAGAACTTCAAAATAGAACCAGATTTATCAGGTGGTTCAAATATGGTTGAGTTAGTAACAGGACCTTTAAGTTATTACGATGCTAAATATTATTTAATTAAAATAGTTAAGTTTATTCAAACTTATGGTTATACAAATGAAAAATCTTCTATACATTTTAATTTATCATTTAATGATAATGAAAAAAACTTAAATGATTTAAATATACTTAAACTAATTTTAACAACAGATGAGGACGAAATTTACAGAATATTTCCATCAAGAAAAGATAATGTTTATGCTAAGTCTGTTAAAAAAATGATTCCATATAAAGAATATGATTTCTTTAATATTCCAATTAGTGTTGTAAAAAATAATTTAAGAACACCAAACGATAAATATTATGGTATTAATTTCTTAAATATTAATAATGATAAAGATACACAAAGATTAGAATTAAGATATATTGGTGGTAAAGACTATGAAAAAAATATAGGAAACTTAATTTATTTCATGGATAGATTCATCATAAATGTTTATGATTCTATTGATACTGACTTCACATCGGAAGATGTTAATAAACTAGAAGAATATTTAGAAGAACATATTTCTTTATTTAAGAACTTTTCTAAGTATGATAACTTTATAGTTGATTTCCCAACAATTCAATTACAAATTGATCAAGTTGGCTCATATGATTTAATAAGTGCTTACTATCCAAATATTTATACTAAATTATATAATGTAATAGATGCTACTGATGGATTAAAAGAATGTATAATTAATTATGTAACTTTAACACAAACTGTTGAAGTTGTTGATGCTAGAATAAAAACAACTTCAACTTTAAGAGGATATGATTTAATTAACTGTGAAACTGAAGGTATTTTTGAAGATTGTTTCTTTATTGGTTCGGAAATTACAAACTCACAAATGAGTAAATGTAAGTTACAACAATCATCAGCTCAAAACTCAAAAGTTTTAAATTGTAGAGTTGAAATGTCTGACTTAACAAACTGTTATTTTATGGAAGGTTACTTAAATGGGGATATGTTTGGTGGTGTTTATCGCTCTGGTAAATTAGGACCTTATGCTACTATGGATTCAGAAGTTAAAGTTGTTACAGATGATCAAAATTTCTTTGATACTAAATTTGACACCGAAACTAAAGGTGATGGTAAAGGTAATATCAAGGGTTATGGAAAAGGATTACTTGGTAAGAAATAATGAAATACTTAAAAACATTTGAAAGTAGTGAGAAACTAGAGTTTGGTGTAACGCCTGAAGATATTGAGTATTTATTTACCGATATATCAGATAATGGTTGGAAAGTAAATGTTAATTTTTCAAGAAAGTTATTTGATTTCAAAGGCACAGATAAATCTATTTTTAAGAAATTCAGTTTAATTCCTTATATAGAAGTTTCAATTAGTAAACCAACACCATTTGAACAAAGATTTAATCGTTCTCAATGGAATGAGATTCAAGAGTTAAAATCATTTACAGAGTCTGATGAATTTCAAGAAATAATTGAAGTCGCTTCTTTAAGATTAGATGAATTAGAACTTTATATACAAAAACTATCGTATGTAAATAACGCATTTAATATATTAATATATAGAAAAACAGATCAAAATTACATTAAATAATATGATAAAGAAATATCAAAACTTTTTGAACGAAGAAGTAGGTCTTAAAAACATATCTAAGATAGCGAAACTTTACAAAGCCGCGGAAATTTATTTTCACAAAGATTTAGATGGTGTTACATCAGCTATCGCTATGAAAGAATTCTTAAAGAATTACTATCAAATAGAAACTGTTGATTGTCATATTATTCAATATGGTGGATTAGAATATGCTGTTAAACATCACCAAGAAGGAAACCTTTGTGTACTTGTTGACTTTGCTCACGGTAAACCAATGTTTCATATCGCAACTGACCATCACGATAAACAATCAGGTGCTGAAGATACTCAATCTACTTATTTCAAACATACTCGTTCAAATGTTGAAACTATTTCAGGTGAGATTTCTTACTCAGATATCTTCACACATGGAGATATTGAGTTAATTAAAACTGTTGACTCTGCTAACTTTTTAGCACATGATATCAAACCAGAAGATGTACAAAATGCTATCTTCTCTCCAGATAAAACTGTTTCCCCATCTAAGAATAGATTTATGATGGGATTTGTAGTTAATAGATTACTATTAGCTTATAAAAATAAAAGAATTACATCTAAATCAATGGATGGTAAAAGAAACCACATCAATAGAAACATTCTTGAGTGTTTAACTTTAGATTCAACTGGTAGTTTATATTCAATGTTTAATAATCTTAAACACTATATTAATATGGCTAAAACTAATGATAAATTAGGAAGATTAGCAACACCTGAAGAAATCACAGATAATTTAAATGCTTATATTGGAAGAATGAAGAATTATAGTTTCATTGAAGATCCAAACACAGGTGATGTTACTGAATACGATCCAACAAACTGGAGACATAAAAACTTATTATCAACAGGTGCGAAAATTGGCAAAGGTGTTAATTTTGATGAAGATTATAACATTGTTACTCAATATGGTGGTGGTTCTATGATTAAACCAGGTTCTTATGATAGATATGTTGTGTTCAAGAATAATCCAGAAGCTGACTTTAACTGTATTGCTTGGCCAATGGGTTTATTACAAGTTTCTTGTAATCCATTCAAAGAAAAGAAATTAAAAGAAATTAACTTAGGTGAAATTGCTAAAGAAGTTTTGGCTAAGCACGAATCAATTCTTAAAAGATTTTATATTTCATTAGAATCAATTAAAAAAGAATTTGAAACATCTCAAGATTGGAAAGCGATGGCTAAAGCTGAAGGTGAAGATTATGAAGGTGTTGGTTTTAGATTCAGTGATTTAGAAGCGTTCTATAAAGATTGTTTATATGCTAAAAAAGATAATAAAATTGTTAATGTTGATATTAACGAACCAGAGTTAAGATCTGATATGAATACTTTATTCACTGAACTTACTCCAGATCAAAAATTCTATTTAAGTAATATTAAAATTCCTGCTTGGGAACTTATTATTAGAAACTCAGGTGGACATCCATCAATTACAAACATCACAGGTTTTAACTTCTTAAAATATAATAAACCTGCTCTTAAATTGGCTTATAGTACAGAAAAATATGTAGATGTTCTTAAAACAGTAGCTAAAGATTTTGTAAATGTTCTTAAAGCTAAAATTGATATTGCTAATGAAGGTGGTGAAGTTGAGTATGATACTAAAGGCGTTGAGTTATTAGGACAAGATACAAATGAAAATTTTGAATATAACCTAATCAATAAACAAGGTCAACAAACTCAAGTAAGTAGAGATGAATTTCTTAAAGCAGGTGCTGCTAAAGGAATGAAGACAGATAGAAAAAGTCTAATGACAATAGATAACACGAATAAGAAGATAATAGCTAAGTTTGAAAGTTATAAAAATAAATAAAAAAAAAGAGTTAAGATAAAATCTTAACTCTTTTTTCTTTTTCAGATATTCCGTTTAATATTGATTCTAATTTAACATCACGAGATGTTTGTTTATCCCAGGAAACAAGAATTTCATTTGGCGGTAAGTGTATGTCTAAGTAACATTTAAACTCACCGACTATTCCTACTAAAACTGGACCGTTTTCATTAGATTCATACTTTACCGACATAAAGCTATCATTGTATTCTAAAATATTATAAACTGTCATTGGTATTATAATATAATTGTGCTTAGTAGACATTTTAATATTTATTCTATTTAACTCACTTAACAATTTATTACCTTTTACTTTATACTCATCCCTATAACTTAAATGGGGATATGAAGTCGTTGATATATCAATTACCATCTAATATCTTATTAATTTTATCATTTCTTAATCTAGAGACATCTCTTATAGATAATTTATATGAGTTAAATTTACAATCATATAAATTATAATTAATTGTATGTTTCCACTCAAGATTCTCATTATCATTTGGATCTATTGTATAATCCATGTTTTGGATAGAATAAACTAAACTTTGAATAGATTTATCGACAGCATATAAAATTAATTCATCGTCATCATCTTTTATTAATGGTGAATAAAAAACATCTATGTTTATGCCAATATATTTATCTATTGGATAAAAATATGAAGGAAAAGCACTTGTGTTATTTGAACTCTTAGATATGCCAAAAAGTTTTCTACTTTTATCTGAGCAAAAAATGTAAAGAGGTTTTATACTCAATTCTGATATTTTATCAAACATATTTGAATCATTTAAGGATTCAAGTGGAATAATAAATTCTTTACACTTAGTAGTCATTATATTAAAACTTTGTTGATATATGTTAACAATACTATTAATTATAAAACTCGGTGATGTGAGAGGTGAGTTTTTTATTTCAGTATATTGAGAATCTACAGACGAAATAACATCACCATTATATAAATAACTGATGCTCATTAGATTTTGCTCTAATGTCTTTTTATATTCCGTAAAAGATTCTCTCACAATATTCTTATCAAAATTTACAATAAAAGTTTAATCTGATAAACTTTATTAGTTTTATTATATACAAATAAAAAAATACTATTCAAATGATACAAAATGGAAGTACAGTAGATGTACACTACACCGGAAGACTTACTGATGGAGAGGTTTTCGACTCATCAGAAGGCAAAGAACCTTTATCTTTTACAGTAGGAACCGGACAAATTATTCCCGGTTTTGAAAATGCTATTATCGGCAAAAGTGTTGGAGACAAAGTAACAGTAAACATTCCACCAGTTGAGGCTTATGGGGAAATTAGAGAAGACTTATTAGTTAAAGTTCCTAATACTCAATTACCTGGTCCTGTTGAAGTTGGTCAATCCTTACAAGCTCAAGCTGAAAATGGAATGCCAGTTAATGTTATGGTTAAAGAAGTTCATGAAGATCACGCTGTGATTGATGGAAATCATCCATTCGCTGGTAAAGAACTTATATTTGATATTGAAGTTGTCTCAGTACAATAATCTATCGGATAGAAATTAAAAAGCCACTCATTGAGTGGCTTTTTTTATTTAGTGAAAATAACACCATCACACTTAAAGTGTTCTTTAAGAATAGAAATACATTCTTCAGAATTAGAGATATTATCAAATTCATTAGTCGCTAAGTTTAGTGATGAGTCGCTATCACAAGGACATCCGTTATAATAATTATACATATAATCATGAAAAGCAGCAAACATCTTATGCTTATCAGTTAATTCATCATTAGACTTTATTAATTTATAAAGATAATCTAATGTATTTATATACAAATTCTTTTTAATTTCAATAGACATATTTTTTTAATATTTTATATAAGGCATAACTCAATATGTAAACCAACGGATAAATATTAATAGAGTTAAATAAAATTACTATCAAAAGAACTATCCAAAAGTTCAAACATGGAGCACAAGTTACAAGTTTTGTAAAAAAGTTATTATGTTTTTGTCTTACATAAGAATGATATGTCATTTTAGGATTTTTATCTTCTTTATAATCTAAAAATTCATCAATCTTAAATATTTTATTAAGTCTAAATAATTTTGCGTATTCTACAAAACCATCGGTTTCAAACCAAATGAATAGTATAAAGTTTATCCAAAAAATTTGTATAATAAAATCCATAAGGATTATATCATCTATAACAAAATAGTTTATCTACCTTGACCTTTATATGCCTTTTTATAATTTTTAGCAGTCTTGCTTTTAGATGCTTTCTTTTTAGAATGAATACCCGGTCTTTTTGCTTTAGTTTTTGAGCGAAAATTTGATGTTGTTGATGTAGTTTTTGCCTTAGCCATAGTGATTAAATTTTTATTTTTATATATTCTAATTCTATTTTAATTTTTTAAGAATTATATATACTTTATAAAATTTTAACCACTATAAATGAAGTATCTTTTATTATTAATATCAATATTATTCTCAATCACATCAAATGCTCAAACTGAAATATCCTTAGATAACAGTTTATCAGGAAGTTTAAACCAAGGAAAATCAGGTAACATCATCGGTGTTAATTTTACAGGTAATAATTCATTTGATTTTGGGAAGCACATTGCTTTAGACTTAGGCACTAACTATAACACACAATATACACCAGAGTTAACACAAAATGAATTGATACAAAAAGTAAACTTTGGATATAACAAAGAGCGTTGGGATTTATTCACAACATATCAATATAACTATTCATTAGTTAGAGGAATACAAGCTGATAACTGGTTAGGTATTGGTGGTGGTGTTAAAGAAAAGTTTAGTTGGGGAAAAGCTTCTTTGTCATATGCCTTTCTTTATCAAAATACAGATTATATGATTAATCCTAATACAAATAAACTAAGACATTCTATCAGAGCTAAAATAAAAATAGATAAAAAGTTATTCTCATTATCAACAGAGTATTATTATCAGCCTAATATTAATGATTTCAATGATTGTATAATTTATGGAACTACAAAATTAACTTTACTAACCGGCAAACCTATTAATTTTATTATACAAGATCAAATGAACTTTAGAAGTACCAGTGATGTTAAAATGATAAATAATTTAACTTTTGGTGTTGCTTATAAGTTTATTAAAAAAATTGTAAAATAATTCATTTTTAGCTAAACAAAAGAAATCATTTTAGATATATACAAAGAACAATTTGAGTCAGATTAACTTCTGACTCAAAAAAAAAATTCTATATGAAAAACACTTTAGCGTACAACTCTCTCGTTCAAAAGATGAGAGAATTTTTTTTGTCAAAAAACTTCGTAGAAGTTCCGACACAATCAAGACTGTCTATTCTAGCAGCTTGCGAAAACCCTCACTCAATCGCCACTTTCAACTACAACGGTGAAATTTGGCCCCTTCCACAAACTGGACAAATGTGGTTAGAACATGAATTATTAAATAACCCTCATTGGGATGGATGCTTCTGTATCTCAACTTCTTATCGTCAAGAAAAGAATCCTATTGCTGGTAGACACGAATTAATTTTCCCTATGTTTGAATTCGAATCAAAAGGTGGAATGAAAGAGTTGCTTAAACTAGAATCAGAACTACTAGCACACTTAGGTTTTGATTCACCAGTAGAAGTAAATTATGATGACGTTTGTCAAGAATATGGTGGTGTTGAAATCTTAGAAGATGAACACGAAAGCAGAATGTGGAAAGAAAAAGGATCAGTAGTTTCTTTACAACATTTCCCATTAAGAACTAATCCTTTTTGGAATATGAAACATAATGAAACTAACATCTTTAATAAAGTAGATGTTATTCTTTATGGTCAAGAAACAATTGGATCAGCAGAAAGAAGTTGCGATGTTGAAGAAATGAAACATAACTTTTATACAATCGAAAACGGTAAATATGCTGCTAAGTTATTTGAATTATTCGGTAAAGAAAGAGTTGAGTCTGAATTAGAACTATTCTTATCTTATGATTTCTTCCCAAGATTTGGTGGAGGAATTGGATTAACTAGAATGGCAAGAGCTTGGGAATTGTTACAACAAGAAGTTGAGGAATTAGTATAATAACTGAGACTAATACAAATAAAAAGAGAGTCAATTGCGACTCTCTTTTTTATTTTTAAACTTTTTGAAATTGTGTACTATTCTGTCTTGATAAATACTTAATACAATATCTCTTATTGTTATGAATGGATTATTACCCGAAAAGTAGAAGTAAAGTCCAAAGCAAAATCCCGCAAGGCAATATAATACTAAATTGGCTCCTAAGTAAGAACCAGTTAATTTCATCAGCGTTATCTGAATAGCGTCGAATCCAAAGGGGTTGAAAAACATCCCCAACATTAGGAACAATGTTGCTAGTTTTGTTTTTGTCATTTTTCTTTTTGTTTATCGTGGGACCAGGTTCCATATTGTTAATAGGTTTTGACTTACGTCTCTCAACTTCAAATATCATACACACACTTGAGACGCAGTTATGATGTATATATTAATTTTAGTAATATAATTTTATATATATATAGTGTAATGAAACATTTAAAAAAATTTAATGAGTCCAAAGAAGATGAAAAATTAGACATCTTAGAAAACTTTGCTTATATAACTGATAAGTTAGGAGAACCTTCTATAAGTTCACATAGCTATGGAAGTGGAACCAAATGGAATTTATCTTGGGATATTAAATTAGATCTTTCTGTTTTACAAGAAGCTACACAACTTATTCAAAAACTAAAAGATATAGTAGAAGAAATAGATGATGTTCTTTCAGCTGCTGATAGATTAGAAAACTATAATATCAATATGAGTTTAACTAATAGTCTTAGAATTGAATTAGTTCCAAAAGACACAGGTGACGATACATTCAAATTTATTAAAGGTTATGAAAGTAGACAACTTACCGTTAGAATGAATGAAGTTGAAAGATTTTTTAATTCAAGAGGACTTAGAGTAGTTAAATGGGATAATGAATCTAGTTATAGTGAATATAGTCAAACTAATGAGTTAGAAATTACATTAAATAAGAGAGATAATCAAGTTACTGCTGAATTTTATAGATTAGTTATGGCTGAATTAAATCCTTTTAGAGAAGATAGAGAATATCAAGTAAGAACTCAAGGTGATAGTGTTGTAATATATCCTGATGAAGAAAAATCTTATGTTGAAGTTACTACTACTTAATTCTCATTTTATAAATCTCGACCGCATCATTTTGATACCCTTCAAATAAATTTTTTCTATCTAAAGTTCCTCTACTGACACCTAAAGTATTTGTAGAATATGTAGAATATAACTTACCCAAGTTGTTATAGATTTCTATACGACCTGTGAGTTTCCATCTAATACATATTAAGGTTGAGCTTCTCATGAATTATTATAAATAAAAAAAGAGAGATTGTTTAATCTCTCTCTTCCCAAAGTTCACCAACTCCTAAAAGTCGATGTTGAGTTCCATACATATTCATAACATCACTTCTATGAAAGTGTCCATAGTAGGCATATTCAATGCTATTATTCATTTTAACAATACTGAATGCTTGTGTAACTTGATTACGTTCAAAAAGCAAATCACTTCTCAATTCAGTATCACCAGTATCTTTTATAATACCTTCTACAAATGGACCTAAGCTAAAAGTATTATCTGGTGTACAATAATCTGGACAAGTATGAGTTACCATAATATTGATATCTCGCAAGTCTTTGATTTTATCTACATCTAAGATAAATTTTTCATCGGGCCACCAGCTTTCAACTCCTAAAGTAGGATTTTCAAATGTACCCAACTTTTGTTTCTTTGTGTAACGCCACTCACGATCAACACTGACAGCACCACCAATACAAAGAATATTTTTGTCTGCTAAGTTAAGAACAGTATAATCTGCTACTAAATGAATATTAGTAAAGCCAAATGGATCATTATCAAAGTAAGGTTTGTAGTCATGATTGCCACGAATAGCCCACACATGAACATTGTTATTAACAAGTAATGTGTGATACATTTCAAGCATTCTCTTTTCTTTCTCAAACGTAGCGAAACCAACACCAAAGTCACCCACTTGAATTATATGTGCGTCTTTAATATCATACATCTTTACATATTGATGTATTAGATTAAAATTTCCGTGTATGTCGCCTAAATAAAAAATTCTCATATTACAAAGATATTAATAAAATTCGGACTTTCCAAATTATTAGTTATAGATATCATCATGATGTTACATGAATAGATTTATTTATATCTATATTATGTTTTATATTAATTAATATATAAGTTTATGAAAAAACTAAAAAACTTTGAGGCTTTTAACGAGGGATTGGGAAAAGTTGGTGCTTATCTTAATGATTTAATTAGAAAAGGTGGTAAAATGGCATCTGATACTTGGGAAGCTACAAAGGTAGAAGGTGAAGAAACTAAGATAGCAGTAAATATATTATCTAGAATGATAAAAGGAGAAGAAGTTTCTGATAAAGAAAAATCATTCTTGAAAGCTCAGTCAAAAGATATTGCCAGAATTTTACCTTTAGTTGCTATTTCTGGAATACCTATTCCAATTCCAATAACACCTTTATTAATAATGTTGGGTAAAAAATATGGATTTGATTTCCTTCCGAAGGATCATAGAGGATTATTAAAAGATGATGAAATATTACCACCGACCGGTGAATAAATTTTAATCTTTATTCATCAAATATTCAACAACTGATTCCCAATTTGGGAATCTTTCTGTTTTAAAGTGAATCCATTCTCCTTCAAATTCTTCTTGACCAGCATTACCCATATCATCAATAAGATAGTCACCTTTTAAGAAGGACTTATTAGGAGCCATAATTGTTTTCTCAACAATATCAAAACCTAAGTGGTCCCAAATCCATTGAGCTTTCTCAGTATAACAGTTTACATTTCTAAATGAAGGACGTGTTAAAATCCACAAGTCATATTTTTCTTCAAGTTTTCTGAAACCTTCAATAGCGCCAGGAATTTCTTCCAACTTCAAAAAGAATCCCCATTGAGATTGTGGATATTTTTGTTTTGGATTATCTGTAAGAGCTTGTTTAGCGGCTTTGTAAAAGTTACAAAGAACACCATCCATATCAACATAAACTCTTTTCTTATCTGAAGTTTTCATACTACAAATATACGGAGTTTTTCCATTCTTTCCAGTTATCAAACTCTTTTAAATTTTCAATTTCAGACTCAAGTTCGATAAATAACTTTTCTCTTATACTCTTATATTGTTCTAACATAAGACCGCCGTTAATTGAATGTAAGTCAATCATCTTATTGACTTTTTTAATTTCTTCTATTATATCTTGTATCATAAAATTTGATTTATTTTTTTTTCTCTTACTGATTGTAACCAATTGTAATATTTTTCCAATTTAACTACTTCTCCAAATCCTCTAACACTTTTGGATAAATTTATAACTTTAATATCTAACATTTTATTATGAATATCAAATGAATCACATATTATATCTTTATTATATCTAAGATGTTCATGTAGGAAGTCGGTCAACAATTCTAAAGTTATCATTATCTCATTATTGTTTGTAGTCTGTCTGGTCCAACAGATACCCTTGTGATTGGGCAATTTGTTTCTAGTTGAATAAAGGCAATATAATCTTTAGCTTCTTTTGGAAGTTCTTCAAATACTTTACAATCTGTAATATCTTTATTCCAACCTTTTAACTCAACATAAATTGGTTCAATCGGAACAGAAACATCAAATGGAATTGTATCTTTATAGAACTCACCATTAACATTATAACCTACACAAACTTTGATAGTCTCAAACTCACTTAGGATGTCTAATTTCATAATATTAAGTTCAGTGACACCATTTATCATACAAGCGTATTTAAGAGCTGGTAAGTCAAGCCAACCACATCTACGAGGTCTTCCTGTTGTAGCTCCAAATTCAGAACCAATCTTTCTCATTTTCTCACCGATTTCATTATCTAATTCAGTTGGAAATGGTCCAGAACCTACACGAGTTGTATAAGCCTTAAAGATACCAGTCACATTACCAATAGCATGAGGTGGTACACCAAGACCAGAACAAACACCGGATACAGTTGTACTAGATGAAGTTACAAATGGATAAGTGCCATAATCAACATCAAGTAAAGAACCTTGAGCACCTTCTGCTAAAACAGTTTTTCTTTCTTTAAGAGCTTTGTTGATATAATATTCAGAATCAATAAAGTCAAATGATTTAAGAAACTCAACAGATTCAAACCATTTTGTTTCTTCAGATTTGAACTGTTCAGTTGAATCATATTTTTTTGTTGAGAATTCTGTAGTTGACCAGTTTATAAAATGTTCATTTTGATTTAGAATATCAAAGTGTTTATTTGTAAGTATCACATACTTGTCCACAAGTTGTTTAGATGGTAAAGTACCATTAAATGACAAGTCACCTACACGAAGACCATTTCTACCAGTCTTATCCATATAAGTAGGACCTATTCCTTTCAAGGTAGAACCAATCTTAGCATCGCCTTTAGCTAACTCAGATGCTTTATCCAACAATCTATGAGTTGGTAAAATAAGATGTGCTCTTTTAGAAATCTTTAGTTTTGACTTTACATCAACACCGATTTCTTGTAATGTTTTAATTTCTTCTACAAGGGCAATTGGATCAATTACAACACCGGCTCCAATAATATTAATACAGTTGTTTCTAAAAATACCTGATGGTATTAAATGAAGAACGTATTTCTTACCATCAAAGATAAGTGTGTGTCCTGCGTTAGCACCACCTTGGAAACGGGCAATGATATCATAATTTGGTGTTATAAAGTCAACTAACTTTCCTTTACCTTCGTCGCCCCATTGGAGTCCTAATAATACGTCTACTTTCATTTATTTGATTATTTTTTCTAATTTATGGTTTCTATCCCATTGAGTCATTAAACTCAAAAGGTGTTCATTTATATATGGGTCACCTGATGTCAATGATATATCCTTGTTTAATTCAAACTCTTCAATATTTATTTCTTTAAAGTTAAGAATCTCTCCATATTGATAGGATCTTCTTGAATATTCTTCTGAATTTACCCAATCACAATCTTCATCATATGATAAGTCTTCAGAAGTTGGTTTCCAACCTTTTGGTTCATTAAAAATACTATATTGTTTTTCCTCATAAAAATCTTCCCATTTTTTAGCAGTTTCTTCTGCTACTTTTTTATCAGTAAAGAGACCAATAATTTTCCAACTTGAAGATTCATAATCCTCAAAGTAGGATCTGACCATATAAATTTTATCCATTGAAAATAGTTTTATTAGACTTCATATAAAGAATCAATTTTATAATTTCTGAGCTCGATTTTAGACCATTCTATAAACCTTTGATCACGACCCATTATTTTATTCAATTCAGTGTATAAAGTTTCAAAAGTCATATCTTTTAGTTTATGACAAGCATATAAATTAGTACCACCTATAGTAAAATCTACCCATTTTGTAGCATCACCATGTTTATTATAGTAGATACGGATTTCTATTTTACCTAACATTTGGATAAATGCTTTATAGTTAGTAGGCACATGGTTATAAATTTCACCATCAATACTTTCAACCATATAATTAGGATCGTACCTAAAAAAATTAGGAATAGACATTAAATACTCTTTTAATTCCACACCTGTCATGATAAAACTTTATTTATTTTAGAATCTCTGACGGATTGTTTCAATCCGTTATTTACTTTTGTATGATGAACTTCAGCATCGTGAACATTATTCATATTATCATAATGTAAAATTTCCCAATTAAGAATAAATTTTTCCCAAGAACCATATTCACATCTTAAACGAGGTTTATGATTCTCGGTTTCAATCTCTATCATTCCTTTACCAATATGTGGCATACTGATTAAAATCATTTCATATATTCTACCATTGATAAACCCTAGTGAGTTTTTACCAATAAATTTTGCTTTTATCTTAAACATATTACAATTCTAAAATATTATTTAATTTCTCACTACGTCTTAATGTTTTTAATTTAGAAGAGATATCATCAATAGTTGACTGATAGTATTTTCTAGTTTCTTCATTTTCTTTCTGATGATATTCTATAATATAATCCCAAAGAAAAATTATAATATCATTGGATATTTTAGATTTATCATCAATTGATATAGAACCACTATGACCACGGACTACTGATCCTCTTTCTCCAGTTAATATAGTGAAAGCAGATAAATACATTTCACCACTATCTCTCACTCTTGATCTAATACGAATTCCAGTATTTGATTCAAAATTTATTGTCCAAGTTTTTGAGTGATGTGATATATCAGCTTCTACTTCAACTTTCCAATTTTCTAACTTGGCACTTTCCATTATATCATAAACTAATTTATTTTCCGGGTCTAAACTTTCATAGGTTGGTTTATCCGGAATTACTTTAAGAATAATTCCTTCATTTTTAGGTTTGACTATAGGTTTAATCTTATTAAAAATAAGATAGAAGCTGACTATCTGTGAAATAGTTAATAGAATTATAAAAAATGCCATATGATTTTAATATATACTTTAATGAACAAGATTAGCAAATATAATGATTTTCTTTTAGAAAAAGAATTTAATTCTATAATAAATGATTTTTTAAGAATTGTTGAGGATGTAGAAGGTAAGTGGACAAGTCCAACTACAATAGAGTGGGACTATTCAAATGAACCCAAAGAAGAACCAGAAGAAGAAAATGATAAAGACGAATTAACCGATGCTATTATAGACTTTGGTGAAAAAGCTTTGAATAAACTTCGTGACTTCTTAAAGAAATTACCTAAAGAAAAGATTAAAGAGTATTATGTAATGATGGTTAATAAATTCAAGTCATTACCAGATACTTTAAGAAGAAAACTTATAGCTGGTGTAACTGGTGTTTTCTTAACATTTGTGAGTCTTACTTATTTATTAACACCATCTGCTGGTTCAACAAGTCATGTGTTTAGAGGTGGTTTAAGTGATAATCAAACAGAAGAGATTATTCAAGTTACTAAAGATAAAAAAGTATCAACAGAGAAAGCATCTTTTGAAAAAGCTCAAGGTCTTGTTAAACTAGCAGAGGCTGGCTACTCAGATGATAGAGGCGATAATGGTAATTTTATTGATGTACCAGGCGGTGGTAAAAGATTCATAGGAACTAATCACGGTATATCAGCTCCTATATTAGCTAAGTATTTTAAAGACCAAGGTGTTACAAGACTTCTTAATAAAGAAGATATGATGAAACTATCATACAAAACAGCCCTAAAAATATACAAAGCGGACTATTGGGATGCTCAACATTTAAGTGAGCTATCTAACCAAGATGTTGCTAATGTTATATATGATGGTTGTGTAAATCAAGGCATTGATGCGATGAGAAGTATTGTTAGAGATGCCTTAGAAGATAATGGTATTGAAATAAGCGATGATGATGTTATTTTTTCTAAAGAAGTTTTAACAAAGGCAAATAGTGTGAATCAAGAAAATTTATTTAACTCTATTAAAAAATTCAGAGAATCGAGATATAGAGAATCTGAAACATTCAAAAGACACGGAGATGGTTGGTTGAATAGACTGAATACTATTTCATATCAAGGTGAAATATCAAATTTGGATAAAGCATGAGATATCTAAAAACATATAATGAAATGATTAAAGTGCCTATCAAAGTTGGTGATACGGTATTGGGTGGACGTTTTAAAAATAAAAAAACTGTTGTTAAGAAGATTGGTAAAAATGATAAAGGTGATATTACTATCAATGGTAAACCTCTTCTTAAATATAGAATTGTAAAAGAGTCAGCCTCTTATGATGATCTTAAAAATAATGTAGAAGATTATTTAGCCCATTTAAAAGATGATGGATTTATTACAGAAACTGGTAATGTTAAAGTTGCTGGTAAACCTGATAGAGATAATTTTTTTGTAAGAGTGTGGTCACCACAGAGACCTATTGATAATGATGGTTCATCAGAATCTTGGTTGAGTTATAGATATCAAACTGCTGGTGAGTTTACTTGGTCTCAAATAGAAGATGAAGTAAATAGATTTATTTCAATTGCTTTAGAAGAATGGAATTTAGATTACTTATATGTAATTAAAGATACTGTAGATGGTTCAACATTTATGAGACAACAGTTTACCTTAGATGAATTGTCTAATCTACCAGGTGATTTTAAAATCAAGTCACTTATGATAGGACTTGGAAATGATATTAATAAATTAGACGAGTCAACTGTGAGTGTCTTCTCACAGGATATAAAAACATTACTTCCTGAAAATCTAAATCTTATAACAACAAATGGACAGTTTGAGTTAGAGTTAAAAGATGTTATGTTAAATGGGGATTTAATACAAATCGCCTACTATCAAAATACATTTGAAAAATCTGGTGATGCTTTAGGAGATGGTGAACCGGATTATTTAGAAATAGACATACACACTCTAAAAGACAATGATGGAACTAAAGCAAATCCAGATACTTTAAGATTGAATATAGATATAACTTATGGTGATTCCATGATGTTCTCATTTACCATTGATAAAGATAATGGATTGAACGTACATCATTATGATGGATTTAATTCTAAATACGATCCTGAATCAAAATTTTATTTTTCAGATGACACTATAAAAGATTTAGTTGAATTTTTTAATAGATTCGATGACTATCAATTAACACCGAAAGACTTCAATTTCCTAGATTCTGATCCAAATAGTTATCAACCAAATTTATAAAATAACATATAATTCATAAAAATAATAATTTTATGAGAATATCTATTGGTTGTGACCACGCAGCATTTGAACTTAAAGAAAAAGTAAAACAATATCTTTCTACTAAAAAAGGTATAGAACTAAATGATTGGGGTTGTTACTCTGAAGAAAGATGTGACTATCCAGATTTTGGACACGCAGTTGCTGAAGATGTTAATAATCAAAAATGTGATTTTGGTATCTTAATGTGTGGTTCTGGTAACGGAATTAATATGACTGCTAATAAATGGTCAGGTGTTCGTTCAGCTCTTTGTTGGAATTCAGAAATTGCTAATATGGCTCGTTTACATAATGATGCTAATATCTTAACTTTACCAGGTAGATATATTTCTGAAGAAGAAGCTTTCAAATGTGTTGATGAATTTTTGAACACTGGATTTGAAGGTGGAAGACACTCAGATAGAATTTCAAAAATTTCTAACAGAAATTTGAAAAATATTTAATTTATTTTTATATTTGTAAAAAATTAAGAATCCTTTATACAATAAGGGATTCTTATTTTTTTGAGAACTTTTATATGTTTTATTGATAATACGAACTTAATAAATAATTTACATAAAATAAACTTTCACATATGGGACCTGGAATAACCGCTGAATACCTAAGAGAATTAGCGAAAGCTTCTTTACTTAGAGGAGAATCTTTAGTAAAAGATAAAGATGATGAAATTGCTCTTAAAAAATTTACAACCTATATAGAAGCCTATTGTGCTGAGATGAAAGCAACCGAACATGACATTTTATTAAATGATGAATTGTTTGAAAGTGTTTATTCTATATTTCACAATATAATGACTAAAGCACTAGCTTGATTTATAAGCACCGCCTTTACGTTTTCTTTTACAGTATTGCTTTTGACTGAATCCTTTTGGATTTGAACAGTTAATACCTTTTTTATATTTAACTGACCAACGTTTTTTACCACCAGCTCTTGGTTTGTTGTAAGACTCGTTAACGAATGATTCAAATGTTAAAATATTTTCCATACTGTATATATTTTTTTGTATATTTGTTAAAATGTTTATTATGGGTTATTTAAAATTTACACTTACTTTTTTACTTGAGTTGATTAAGACAAATATTGTTAAGACAATATTTGTAATTGGTGCTATCACGACTTTTATGTTTGCCGGAACATTCAAAGATGATGTAGATTCATATGATGTAGCAGGTGTCGTTAAAGTTGATAACAACTATGTTTATGTGTGTAGAACCATACATGATAATAAAATAAAATATGAGAATGTTTGGGATGTTAAAGAGATTCCTATAAAAGATGGTAAAATAAATGTAAGTTCGTATTCATTTGCTAATGGTTTTCTTTGGGTTATTTTTTCAATACTTACAATAATGTTAATTGTTTCTACTATAATAGGTCGAAATGATGATGATATTAGCTGGGGGTTAGAAGATGCTTGGAAAGAAGCATTCTGTACTTTAATTTATTGTGAAGAAGAAAATGGATATTTTTATTACTTTGCCTTAGGTCGTCTAATTTCTAAAAAAGATAGACAAATTGGTAGAAACTATAGAATAACACATGAGTTGGGTATAAGTGGATTTAGAGATTTATATCGTTGTCCAGAATATCAAACCAAAACTCAAAGGCGTGAAACTTTATTAAACAAAATTGGTATAAACTAAAATATTATTTATAAATATGTCAACAAAAAGTAATTCAGGAACAGGTTTGAGTTTATCAGCAGTTCTTTTCATCGTATTCTTAGTTCTTAAACTAACAGGAAATATTGATTGGTCTTGGTGGTGGGTAACTTCTCCTCTTTGGATACCGTTCGCACTAGTTTTATCTATTTTTGGAATAGTGTTTCTAGGAGTAGTAATAGCTCTAATATTTGGAGCTTCAGTTGAAGATATTAAATCAAAAATTAAAATTAAAAAATAATTTGTTGTTTCAAATATTTGTTGTATATTTGTATTAAGGTTATTGAGTTAACCGAAACCAAAAACAACAAATATTCTGTAATAAGTCACGGGCGGCAATCCAGACGAATAACAGACTAAACTTTGCCGAGTTTAGGGGATGATAAATCTGTTGGTCCCGCAGTAGACTTAGTATCAGTCATATCGATACGGTTGAATTAAACGGTGTATGACACGAAAGGATGAAGATGTGAACTTCTGAACTTCACAAGAAAAAAGACTGGCTAAGAATTGATTCACACGATTCTAAACCAGTCTTTCTTGTTTTAAACATATAATATATACCTTTATGAAATATCTTAAAAGATTTAATGAAGGTGGTGACGAATATCAAACAACTTGGGCTGGCTCTTCTTGGGCTTTCAATAACCCAGAGATACCAAGAGATCCAAAAACAGAACCAATTCCTCAAAAACAAGCTTATCCTCATAGATGTCTTAATTGTAATATCGAATATTATTTTATGAAAGAAGACGGTGAACCAACTTGTCCTAATTGTAAATCAAAAGAGGCTGAGGATATTTTAGTCGATGGTTATTAATATATACTCTAATGAAACACCTTAAAAGATATAAATCATTTTTAGAAGACGGTACTGCTGCGGCTAATGCCTCAACAACCGCCGGTATGGGTGCTGTGTCAAATGCTCAACCAGGTGCTATAGCCGGTACTACAGGTACAGAAGGATCAGGTGATGTTTCTTTTTATATGCTAGATAAGAAAGGTAAAAAAATTAAAAAGGGAACTCCAAGTGAAGTTTCTGATGCTAGATATTTAAAATCCGCGGAAGGTATTACTAAGATAAAAGAAGCTAAATTAGATGATGAGGAAGCCAATGTTATAGAAGAATGCCTACAAGAATTATATGATATGGGATTTGAAATCAATGAGCATAATTTAGATAGTGAAGATGAAGAGTATGATATTGATGATAATAATTATGGAACCTTCAAATCTCAAGAATTAAGAATATCAATATATAAGCAAATTAAAAAAATATGGAGAGGCAATCTTAACTTAAAGTATAACTTTGATAAAAATGAAGTTTATAAAAAAAATATATCTACTCTTAGACCAGGTGGTAGTGAACTTGAAATACAAGAGTCTGAAATAGTTGAAGTAGCTGAAGATGCTTGTCATAAATTAATTAATCATTTAGAATACACATCAGGTGTATTGACAGTTTACTTTGAAGCATCAGGTCAAATGACAAATTGGAATAGAGAAAGATATATCAATACTAACATTCATATAGTTCTTAATAGAAATGTTTATCCAACAAATGAATCATATAACGATATCCAAGAATATACTAACCAGATAACTAACCATTTCAAATCTTATAATATCAGACCTGTTGTTCTTAATCACATAATTGACCAATGTCAAGCCCAGATATCTGAATACTATGAAGAAGGTAAAGATCCTAAGTCTTTTGTAGACGAAATAGTTAAAGACATGGAGTTAGACTCTGGTGGATTTATGGCTCAAAAAATGGGATCAGCTGGTTACAGTAAAGTAATTAAATATTTATAAAATGAAACTTGACTTACACGGTATCAAACATGAAGATGTACCTAGGAAACTAGATGTTTTCTTCTGGGATATGATGAAGTCTGATAAGCACCAAGTAGAAGTAATTACTGGTATTAGTTCAAGAATGAAAGAGATAGTCATTGAGAATTGTAAAGACTATGGCTTTGTTGTAAATGAAATGTATTTTAATCCGGGTAGTTTAATAATAAATTTAATTTAAATATATTTAGGAGAAATAAAACTTTTGATATATATTTGTAATATAAAATTCAAGACAATGATGTAGATTAACACATATAAAATTTTAGGAAGACCTCCATAATAGGAATCTGACCGACCAGCTAATTAGCACTCGGTTAGAAAACTATAATGGGGGTATTTTTATTTTAAACAAAAAACAAAAAAAACAATTATGAACAATTAGATTAACGAAACAAAATTAATTATTATCACAAGAAGTGATATCTCAAATGGCTACCAAGTAGTACAATCAACACATTCAATTGCGGACTTCGCTTTTGAATTTCCAGAAACATTTTCTAAATGGAAATCTGAATCAAATTCTATCATCTGTCTATCAGTTAAAAATGAATTTGAACTCCAAAAACTTTACCATAAGTATAAAGACTTAACTGAATCAGTTATGTTTTTTGAACCTGATGTAAATCAGTTTACCTCTGTATGCTTATATGGTACTCCAAAAATCCGTAAAAGCCTTTCTCACTTACCATTGGCTCTAAAAAATAAAACTACAGAAAATGAAACTATTTAATTTATTCAAAAAGAAATCTACAATAGTAGAACCAGTAAAAAATCACTTTAAGAGTGATGTAATGACTTACACAATCAATAACAAAGAGTATGCTATCGCTGATAGTCAACTAATTAAAATTCAAGCAGTTGCTGATGATGTTCATCTATACGGGTGGTCACTTGAAGTTAGATGGAGAGATAATAAAGGTGAATGGTATAGTTGGATGACCTATTGGAATCATCGTGTCTACACAAGTAGGTCGTCTGCTTTAGATGCTGCTACTAAAATATATCCAAGTTTTCATGATGGATATGAGTGGAGAATTGTACCTATTTATAAAATGACTGAACCAGAATACAGAGATTATAAAATCGACCAGTTATTGATGCCAAATAGAGCAAATAAAGAACCAAAAGTATATGAGATTAAAGCTTGGAAAGTAAAAGAAGATTGTGAGATTACATATGAAAGAAATAACAGAACTTACAAATATTCAAAGAGTACTTTGTTTATTCAAATGGAAGATGGTAATATTAGATTGGTCAAAAACTCAACCGAATCTAATAGTATTATTCACTCAAATGCTAGAATGATACTAGATGATCTTATTAAAAATGAACAAGTAGAAGAAGTAAATATCAAAAATGAAAAGTGGGCTCATCCGCACTTATGTAAAGAATTAAAACGTAAAATAAAATAATTATGATGTAGATTACAAAAAAAGAATTAATTCAGAAAATGTCTGAATGTGAACAGACTAAAGGTCAGTCTGTTTTAGAACACGGTACTTCAGTTAAGAACTACTTATTTGATTTAATTAATCATTTAAGAAGTAGTACTCCATTACAATATGAATGGAGATTACCTGATTGGGTTTTAGAAAATAAAGACCTTATGATATCATCTTTACCTGATGATGATACTTTAGAATTATACACAATCTATCATGATTGTGGCAAACCGTTCTGTTTGGAAATAGATGAGAATGGTAAAAGACATTTCCCAAATCACGCGGAAGTTTCTTATCAAATTTTTAACCAAGTATTTAATAACCCAGTTGCGGCGGATTTAATACTACACGATATGGATATTCATTTATTGAAGTCTGATGGTGTTGTACAATTCTGTCAGAATCCTCACGCCTTAACTTTATTGTTAACCGGTTTAGCCGAGTTACATTCAAATGCTAAAATGTTCGGTGGTCTTGATTCAACCTCTTTCAAGATTAAATGGAAATGTATTAACCAAAGAGGTAAACAAATTATTAATCAATTAAAAAATAAAAACTAATATTATGAAAACAACAGAACAAATCAAACAAGAAATCGTTAACTATTTAACAAAAACATCTCAACACACTTTTGTGGCACCAAAAGTAACTTTCAAATGGAGTCAAACAGGATATCAATATGAGTATGACTACGAAAATTCCACATACTTCAAAGTAATTAAAAATGAAGATGAATTCTTTGGACTTGAAAATAACAAGTTAACTAAGATTGACATTGATACTTATATCAAATACTATGGGAACAATGCTAAGTGTGTTCTTAGTCAAAATCTTTTCTTACATAAGAAAATGAAAAGTGTGAAAAGTAACAAGTATCATTTAGGAGAAATTAAGAATATACTTGAAAGTATTAAGTAAAAAGAAACCCACCAATTAGGTGGGTTTTTTATTTATTATTAATAATGTTTTTAATAACATGAATCGTTAACCAATTTTCAGCATTTGGAATCATTTGAAGAAAAGTGTATTCATATTCATAACATTCTAACTCTTCTTTTTTAGGTTCTAAAATTATGTGTTTCTTTTTAAGAAGTAAGTGATGTGACTCATGAACTATGATACAAGCTAAATTATTAACTGAACCAATTTTCATATCTCTAACAGATATTACAACAGTTGATGAATCTTGTGTTGTTGAAAAACCACCCATCCAATAAGTAATATGATTACAATACTCAGAAACCTCTTTATAGTGAGCAGGGCTGGTCTTTTTTATCAAAGTTAGAGCTGAGTCTACTTTTAGTTTCCAACCATCTCCAACGTCATCTATTTGAATCTGTGAGAACCCTGTTGTTGTGATTAACAATAAAATTGTTATTAAGGCATTTTTGATACGCATATTATTATTCCCTTCTTGATGGCGGAGGAAACAGCTGTTTGACTAAATGGTACTTTACCATCTACTAGTTCAATTAGAACTGCTCTTACTTCAACTTCTGACTCTCCTACACCCTCATATTTTTGGTCTTTGTAATAAACTCTAACACCAACTTGAGTTAGTTGTTCTGTTTTTTCAACACCTAAAACTCTAAGTGATGTTTTTGGAGTTCCAAAGTAGTAAATTTCTACCTTAACTGGATCACCAGAATCAGATAGACAGTACTTATTGGACATCTCGTCTTCTACAATTTGTTTGATACCAAATCTGATATCTCTTCTACCCAAGTCTTTTGCTTTACAAGTAGAATATACTGAGTCAACAACTACACAAGTTTGTTGTGCGAATGTTAAAAGTGGAAATAAAAATATTAATGTTAGTAGTAAATTTTTCATAGTTTATATATTATTTTTTAATTTGAGAATCCGGTTCTTATTAAATAGAAGTTTGTTGTGCCACCATTTACTGGTGTTATTATCATTGATTGAACACCTGGATTTGTAAGTCTCGTATCACTTGTTCCGTTTTTAATAGCATTCCATTGTGTTGGTGTAAATATTCTATAATCAGGTGATGATGGAAAATTAGCAAAACGACCTGATATCTTACCAAATATGTTATAAGAATCGGAAACTGTTATCTTTCCATCCATATTAATATCTTGTAGATAATACAACTTAGTATTTAGTGTTGTGTTGTTTATACTCATTTGTAGTGGATAGGCAGCTTCAGTGATTGTTAAACTTAATGATAAATTTTCCAATCTCACTTGAAAATCATGAGAAGCATCATCAAGATTAGGAACCATGTTATATTGACCGGATAGGTTAGTTAAATAAGTTCCCTTGAGCGTAAATTGAGTTTCAGGTGCTGATGGTGTAAATCTAACTGAATAATTTGTAACACTCCACTGAGAAGCGTTTCTACCTCCTACAGGAACAACAGTTGAAACGGAGGTTGCTATTAAACCAGCCGTTGCGTTATTACTACCACATAAAGGTTTTGAAGCATAATTTATATCTATTATATTTGAAGATTCATATAAAATGAATTGAAAAGTGTGTAGATTTGTTCGACAACTATAATGTGGAACAGCATTAAAAGATATTGTCAGAGTTCTATTAGGTGATGTTCCTGATGTCACATAACGAATATTAGAAGCACCCGGAAATAAGTCTTCCCAATCGGCTAAAATAGCGTTAGTTGGAGAAGATGAATTTGGAATAAAAGCGGCAGTATATCCTGTTGTTTGTCCTGCGCTAAATCCTATCCAACCATTAGACCCAATATAAAATTGAGTATAATTATTTCCAAAATAATTAAAAGTAAACCCTATATTAAATGGTCCGTGTGTAACATCATCGGAAGAAGATACTACAGTTCCTGTCGTATAATTAGGTGAGGATGGGTAGGTTGGAAATGTTACTTCATATTGAACAATTCTTTTACCAAATAAATAAACAGGTATATTTGATAAACCTTGATCATTCGCTCCATAAACAAAACCAGAATGAGTGAATGGTTGAGCATTTAGAATCAAAGTATTTATTACTAAAATTAAAGTTATTAGACATTTCATATTAATTATTAATTTTATCATAATGCGAATCTTGTCCCCATCATAACCGTGAAGTTAAGAACATTTTCACCTAGTGCGTATGTTCCACCAAAGTTCACGTTTAGTTTGAATTTTTTTGTTACACCTATATTTGTACCAATAATAGGCATGATGACATAAGGGGATTTTAAAACCATGTCATTGTAATAGCTAATGTAAGGAGCGTATATAAATAAATTTGTAAGTTTAATTTGAGTTCTTTTACCAATCTTAAAGTCATACATCCCACCAGCAATGAAAGCAGTTCCGATAAATTTAGTACCGTAAACATTACCAAGTGATGAGGTAGCCATATAAATAGCTTTAAGATTTTTAACTTTAGGAAAACTCCACATTTGACCAATAGCAATAGTTCCATATAAAGAACCTTTACCATAAAAACTTGTTGTACCCGTAACTGATATTAAATCAATTCTTCTTTTCTTAATAGAAGCAAAAAAAGCAGTAAGATTAGGTCCTCTATTTGCTGATGTATAATCTAACATAAATCCATGAGATTTAGTACCACTCCAGTTAAGAGATGTCCACCCAGCAGTACCTTTACCACCATAAGTAGCATCACCACTTTTAAAGTTAAAACCAGCAAAGTCTGAACTTAAAACAATTGTAGGCGCATTACCTTTAGTTGGAGAACCACTTCCTCCGTTTGTAGAATTTTGAATAGAACCAACAGAACCACCTAATATATTGGATGATTTCTTTTCTTCATTTGTAGCAGCATCTGTTCCAGTTGAGTTGTTATTATTTGGTGTTGATCCATTTGACCCACCAGTTGATCCAGTTGTTGTTGACCCACCAGTTGTCGATCCACTTCCTTCAGTTGACCCACCAGTTGTCGATCCACTTCCTTCAGTTGACCCACCAGTTGTCGATCCACTTCCTTCAGTTGATCCACCAGTTGTTGTTGACCCACCAGTTGTTGTTGACCCACCAGTTGTTGTTGACCCACCAGTTGTCGATCCACTTCCTTCAGTTGATCCACCAGTTGTTGTCGATCCGTTTGAACCA
>Ga0214163_1000013_pt1 | contig 76234 bp, 47 predicted proteins | sample LakMenepilimnion_2_FD_153001 | JGI IMG/M metagenome (GOLD analysis project Ga0214163, IMG submission 153001) | Freshwater microbial communities from Lake Mendota, WI - Practice 15JUN2010 epilimnion v4 | ecosystem: Environmental > Aquatic > Freshwater > Lake > Epilimnion/Euphotic zone | place... | reverse complement strand
CTGGACCAAGGTCATGGAGCTCGACCGCTTCGACCTCGCCAAGAAGTAAGCCGCCAGCCATCCCGGCCCTCAGGCCCGCCAGATCCGTCTGGCGGGCCTTTTTGTCGGCGGGCCATCGGACTGTGTATTTTTCCAGCGTAGTAGTCTCCTTAACAGGAGCAGGCTGGGACTTTCCATCCTAACGGATGTCATAGCGACATGAAACCCCTCCGCACCTTCTTCACCCTGCTGCCGGCGCTGGCCGGCCTTTGCGCCGCCGAGCCGGGGGACCTCACGCGATGGAAGGAGGACTTCTCGGATGAGGCTTCATTCTCCAAGCATTGGTCAAGCTACGGATTCCTCGCGGCGGGCATCGATGCGAAGAATCCGCTCGGCAAACCGGTTGGCGGGAAGGATTCACGGCCGGAGTGGTGGCAGGTTGTGGATGGCGCATTGCGCGGGCAAAACTTCCCGGAGGAGAAGCATGGCTCGGGCATCTCACGCAATGCCACGGGCAAGGACGTCCGTCTGAGCTGTCGCTTCAAGATTCCGCCGGACGGCATGGTGGCGGTCGGCATCCGCGGGCCGAACCCCATCCTGGAACGCGTGTTCAGCGTGGCGAGCCTGCACATCCGGCAGGACGGCGTGACGGCCACCGACAACGACGTGCTGCATCCGAAAGGATCGCCGGAGGCCGCGGAGCTCAAGAAGAAGGGGGTCTGGAACCGACGGCACTACTACGCGAAGTCCGAGAAGGTCGCGATCGCGCCCGACGTCTGGCACGACCTCGTCGCGGAGGTCCGCGGCAAGGAACTGACTATTTTCATCGATGCCAAGCAGGTCCTGCGATACACCACCTTGTCCGGCGACGCGCCGAAGACGAGCATTGGCTTCGGGGTCGGCGGCAACGGAAAGACGGTGCTGGCGACCTGGTATGACGACGTGCGTTTCGAACCACTGGAGAAATGACCGCGGAAGCGACGCGCCATCCCCCATGAGCCTCCTGAAAATCATCTGGTCCACGTCATGCTGCCTGATGGCCCAAGGCTTGCTGCAAGCAGCGGCGCCCGCCGACCCGACAAGCTGGAGTGAGGACTTCTCCGATGAGGCGGCGTTCATGAGCAACTGGTCCTCCTACGGCTGGCTGCCCGATGGCAAGGTGGTCTCGGGACCGGAAAACATGCGCCGCTGGTGGCAGATCCACGGCGGCGAGCTGCGCGGTCAGACGTTTGGGAAGCTGCATCCCTCGGGACTCACGAGAAAGGTCAGCGGAACGGATGTGCGCCTCAGCCTGCGTTTCAAGCTTGAGGAGGGCGGCATGGCGGCGGTCGGGTTCAACGGGCCGAATCCGATCCTGGAGGCGAACTTTCATCTCGCGGGCGTTCACATCCGACCAAGCAGCATCACCGCCTGGGATGAGGAAAACCTGCATCCTAAGGGCTCGCCAGAGGCGGAGGCGCTGAAGAGACAAAAGAAGATGAACCGCAAGTTCATCCCCGCGGCGAAAGTCGAGAAGGTCGCACTGGCGCTCGGCGTCTGGCACGATTTGGTCATCGAGATGCGCGGCAGGACCATCACGGCCTCCATCGACGGGAAGCAGGCGCTGACCTACGTGACCAACGCGGGCGATGCGCCGAAACAGACGGTGCAACTGGCCGTGGGTGGCGGCAGCCGGGACGTGGTGAACGGCTGGTATGACGATGTGCGCTTTGAACCGCTGGAGGGGAAGAAATGAGCTTTATGGCGCTTGTTCGATGAGATGAAAAAGTTCCTTTCCTTCTTTGCGCTCCTGACTGCGGCAAGCGCGGCTCACGCCCACGATCTCACATGGGTCAAGGTGGGCGATGCGGGCAATGCGCCGGACAAGACGGGCCATGGAGCGGTGGCGTATGAGTTCGAGGTCACCAAGCATGAGATCACCGTGTCCATGTATGCGGAATTTCTCAACGCGGTGGCGACGAAGGCCGATCCGCACGCCCTTTGGAATGCCGCGCAGAAAATCGTCCGCACCGGCAACCCGGGCGCCTTCAAGTATGCCGCCAGTCCGAAACGCGAAGGGGAACCGGTGATGCAGGTGCGCTTTCTCGACGCGATGCGCTTTGCCAACTGGCTGCATCATGGGGGCGGACCAGGCGACACCGAAACCGGAGCCTACCTGATTTCCAAAGACGGTGGACTAGCGAGCCGGGAAGCCGACGCCAGGATCTGGATTCCCAACGAGAACGAATGGTATAAGGCCGCCTATTACCAGCCCCAGGCAACGGGCGGACCTCCGGGAAGTTACTGGCGCTACCCCACGCGGAGCGATCTGGCTCCCAAGCTCGCCAAGCCCGGCGACCCCGGACTCAACCTCGCCAATTTCCTCGCCGATACCAGACCGCAACCTAACGGCGCCATCCTCCGGGGCTTCAACGACGTCATGCCGGTCGGCAGCTTCCCGGGCTCCTCCAGCCACTACGGCACGCTTGATCAGGCCGGGAACGCCTGGGAATGGATTGAGACGACCGTTTTCGACACCCAGAGGATCATCCGGGGCGGCAGCATGTGCGCGACTCATGAAAAACTCCTTTCCACGGTCCGAACCTCCACCAGTCCGGCCAAACGCTATCCCGACACCGGCTTCCGGCTCGCCCGCGCCATGCCGAAGGCTGGCGACACACCGAACCTCCGGCCCACCCCTCCGAAACAGCCGTGATGAAGAGAACCTTTCACCTCAGCACATGGCTCTGCACCATTGCACTGGCTTCCGCATCAGCGGCGGAACTTGGCGGCAAGCTGGAGCCGATGTTCGAACAGCACTGCTACGACTGCCACGACGCGGACGCGAAGAAAGGCGGGCTGGACCTGACCGCCCTGAAGTGGCAGCCGGACGACATCGAGAACCTCCAGCAGTGGACCAAGGTCTTCGACAAGGTCGAGCGCGGCGAGATGCCTCCCAAAAAGAAGGGGCGTCCGCCTGCGGAAGTGAGCAGCGCCTTTCTCAAGACGCTGCGCGGCGAGCTGCACGGCTCAAGCCGCCGCAAGCAGGAGAGCGAGGGCCGCGTCGTCTACCGACGGCTCAACCGTACGGAGTATGTCCAGACGGTGCATGACCTCCTCGGCATCGACACGCCCCTGCGCGACCTTCTGCCCGAGGACGGCACGGCGGGCGGCTTCGACAACATCGGTGCCGCGCTGAACCTCTCCGCCGTGCATCTGGAGCGCTACTTACAGGCCGCTGACCTTGCGCTCAAAGAAGCGACCATCACCACACCCAAGCCCGAGACCAAGAAGATCCGCACGGACTACAACGAAACGTGGCACGACTGGAACGCACCGGGCTTCCAGCACAACCAATGGACGCATTCGCCCGAGGGCCTGCTCGCCATCCGCGGGAACGGAGCCAACGCTCCGCTCGGCGAACTCGGCGCGTGGTCGCCGCCAGTGCCGGATGCGCGCTACCGCTTCCGCATCCGGGCACGGGCGATGATCGACAAGACCGGCCCCAACGCCGGCAAGAACGACGCCACGCGTCCCGACCGCCATATCATCCTCAAGGTGGCGCTCGCCGACTGGCCGCGCACCGGACTGACCCTTGGCAACACCTACTTCGAGATGAGTCCGGCCGAGTTCCGCGAGTTCACCTACGAGGCGCGCGTGCCGAAGGGCAAGACGCTCTGGCTCTCGCCCTATCGCGCCGTGCCGGAGAAGCCGGACGAGCGACCGATGGTCGCAGGCATCTGTGCGGTCGTCGAGTGGGTGGAAATCGAAGGCCCGCTTCATGAGCAATGGCCGCCGCCGGGCCACCGTCTGCTCTACGGCGACCTGCCGCTGCAACCCGCCGATCCGAAAACGCCGGGCAAGGACCTGCGAGCGACCTCCGCGCAACCCGAGGCCGACGCCCGCCGCCTCCTCGCCGCGTTTCTGCCGAAGGCCTTCCGCCGTCCCGTGAGCGAGGACGAGGTGAGCGAGCATCTCGCGCTCGTGAAGCAGCAGATGGCCGGGGGCCGTCGCTTCGATGACGCCCTGCGCGCCGCCTACAAGATGGCGCTGTGCTCGCCGAACTTCCTCTTCCTCCAGGAAAAGCCCGGACGTCTCGACGATCACGCGCTCGCCGCCCGTCTCAGCTACGGCCTTTGGAGCGCCGCGCCCGATGACGAACTGACCGCGCTCGCCTCGCAGGGGAAACTGCATGACCCGGCCGTGCTGCGAGCCCAGACCGAGCGCCTCCTCGCTTCTCCCAAGGCGGCGCGCTTCACCCGCAACTTGCTCGGTAGCTGGCTCAACCTCCGCGACATCGACTTCACCCAGCCCGACACCAAGCTCTACCCCGAGTTCGAGCAATACCTGCAGCAGTCCATGGTCGCCGAGACGGAGCACTTCTTCGAGGAACTGCTCCGGAACAACCTCAGCGTGCGGAACATCCTGCACAGCGACTTCGCCATGCTCAACGAACGCCTCGCCGAGCACTACGGCATCGCCGGCGTCAAGGGCGGCCGGATCCGCAAGGTCAGCCTCGCCGCCGACTCCCGGCGCGGCGGCTTCATCACGCAGGGCGCGGTCTTGAAAGTCTCCGCCAACGGCACCAGCACCTCGCCCGTGGTGCGCGGCGCTTACGTGCTCGACCGCATCCTCGGCACCCCGCCCGATCCGCCGCCGAAAAACGTGCCCGCCATCGAGCCGGACATCCGCGGAGCCACGACGATCCGCGAGCAACTCGACAAGCACCGCAACCAGCCCGCCTGCGCCGGTTGCCATGCCCAGCTCGACCCGCCCGGCTTCGCCCTGGAGAACTACGACGTCACCGGCCGCTGGCGCACCGTTTACCGCGCCATCCCTGACAGCGCCAAGGACAAGGTCGTGACGGTTCCCGGCAGCGACATCCGCCATTATACCCAGGGCCGCCCCGTGGACCCGAGTTTCGCCATGGCGGATGGCCGCGCCTTCAAGGACGTGGATGAGTTCAAGCAACTCATCCTCGCCCACCCTGAACAGCTCGCCCGCTGCGTCACCGAAAAGCTCATGACGCACTTCACGGGAGCGCCCGTCCAGTTCGCCGACCGCGAGGTCATCGACGCCATCGTGCAGCGAGCCGCTTCCAGCGACCACGGCCTCCGCACGCTCCTGCACGAGGTGATCCAGAGCCGCGTCTTCACCGAAAAGTAATTCAAAGAGGAACGCGCTACTAAAAACCCATCATGAAATCCATCCTCCTCACCGCCATCCTTTTCGTCGTCGGCCTCGCCGGAGCGGAGGAGGATCGGGAACGCCAGCTGCGCCTCGTTCGCGAGAACGATCCGCTCCCGCCGGAAGAGGAACGCACCCGCCTCCGCGTGCCGGAGGGCTTCACCGTGCAGCTCTTTGCCAGCGAACCGATGATCAACAAGCCGATCAACCTCGCCTTCGACGACCGCGGCCGCCTCTGGGTCAGCAGCACCGTCGAGTATCCCTACGCCGCAGCCAAGGATCGCTGGGCGGATCCGCAGGGTTCCCGCGTGAAGGACAGCCGCGATGCCATCAAGATCCTCGAGGACACCAACGGCGACGGAAAGGCCGACAAGGTGACCGACTTCGCCGACGGGCTCAACATCCCCACCGGCGTGCTGCCCTGGCACAAGCCGGAGCACAAGGGCGGATGCATTGCCTGGAGCATCCCGAACATCTGGTATTTCGCCGACACCGACGGCGACGGAAAGTGCGACCTGCGCGAGGTTCTCTTCGGTCCGCTCGGCTACGAGAAGGACACCCACGGCATGTGCAGTAGCTTTCGCATGGGCACTGATGGCTGGGTTTATGCCACGCACGGCTTCAACAACACCTCTCACCTCAAGGCGAAGGACGGCTCCACGCTCGATCTGCATAGCGGCAACGTCTTCCGCTTCCGCCCTGACGGATCGCATGTCGAAATCTTCGGTTGGGGACAGGTAAATCCCTTCGGCCTTTGCTGGGACCGCCGTGGCAATCTCTACAGCGCCGACTGCCACAGCAATCCGATCACCCAACTCATTCGCGGCGCATACTACCCGAGCTTTGGCAAACCGCACGACGGTCTCGGCCACGCGCCGAACATGTGTGAGCACAGCCACGGCAGCACCGGCCTCTGTGGCATCACCTACATCGACGGCGGTATCTGGGGACCGGAGTGGGACGACCACATGCTCCTCGGCAACTGCGTCACCTCGAAGGTGAATCACGACAAGATCACCTTCACCGGCACCACGCCCCAGGCCCGGGAGAAACCCGACTTCATCACCAGCGAGGATCCCTGGTTCCGCCCGGTCGATCTCCAACTCGGACCGGACAACGCCCTCTATGTCGCCGATTTTTACAACCGCATCATCGGCCACTATGAAGTGCCGCTGGATCATCCGGGGCGCGACAAGGAGCGCGGGAGAATCTGGCGGGTGGTGAAGAATCGCGCCGCCTCGACGCCCCGCTCTGCACCCCCCGCCCCGCGTGCCTTCGCACTGTCCGATCTGGGCGACGCTGATCCCTTCATCGTGCGCGGTGCCGCCGCCTGGTTGGCCGAGCATCCAGCGAAGGAGGCCGCGCTTCCCCTGCTCGACGCCCTCGGAAAGGCGGATGCGCGCGACCTGCAACTGCGGCACCAACTGCGCATCGCGATTCGTGAGCAGTTGAAAACAGCAGGCGCGTATGCCGCCGCCTCATCAGCAGCGGTGGAAACACTCACCGAGATTTCTTTCGCCGTGCCCACGCTTGAAGCCGCGCAATATCTCTTCGAGCGGTGGCCGGCGGATACCGGAAGGCTGCTCGGCCATCTCGCCCGCAATGCCAGTCCGGCCACTCTCGAAGCCGCGATCAGCAAGTCTCGCGAGCAAACCAAGGCCGCCACGCAATCACAAATCGACGCTGTGAATGCCCTCCACAACGGCCTGCTCGAACGCGGCGGCAAGCCGACCGCCTCGCTGCTCGCTTGGGCCACCGAACTTGCCGAGTCCCTGCTCGCCCAATCCACGGAACCGGGGAATGCCTGGATCAACATCGCCACCGACCACAGCGAAAGCCCTTGGTGCGTGCAGGAGCGCAAGGGCGCTGACGGCACGATGATCAAAGTGCTCAGCAGCTTGAACCCAAGCCTCAAAGGCCCCGAGAAGCTCACCGGCATCCTGCGCAGCCAGACCTTCGCGGCACCGGCCAGGCTCAGCTTCTGGCTCTGCGGCCACCAAGGCATCCCCCCAGCCGAAGCCAACAAGAAGAACCTCGTCCGACTCGTCGATGAACAGGGCGCTGTCCTGCATCAAGCCCACCCGCCGCGCAACGACACTGCACAGCGCATCGAGTGGAACCTTGCCGCGATCCAAGGCAAACCCGTGCGCCTCGAAATCGTGGATGGCGACACCGGTGGCAAATACGCCTGGCTCGGTGTCGGACGTTTTGAGCAGGACGTGCTCAGCACGGACCGCTTTGACAACGCTGCGGCGAGACAGAAACAGCTCAAAACCCTCGCCACCATCCTGCGCACCACCGCACCCGTCGGTTTGCGCGACAAGCTCGCCGCCTTTCTTCCGCAGCCCGCGGCTCTCGCCAAAGCCAAGCCGCAGCCGGAGATCGACGCGCTGATCAAGCAACGCATCGCCGCGTTCGCCAGCGGCCCTGCGGATATTGCCAAAGGCGAGGCACTGTTCACCACACACTGCGCCGCCTGCCACCAAATCAAGGGCCAGGGCGGGCTCATCGGTCCCCAACTCGACGGCATCGGCAGCCGCGGGCCGGACCGGCTCATAGAGGACATCCTCGATCCGAACCGCAACGTGGACACTCACTTCCGCCTCCACTCCCTGAAACTGCGGGACGGCTCCACCGCCACCGGCTTCATCCGCGGAGAGGTCGGCCAGACCACCCTGCTCGTCGATGCCGCCGGCAACGAACAGCGTATCGCCAAGGGTGACATCGCCGAGGACGCCGAGCTGGCCCAGTCTCTCATGCCTCCCGCGTTCGGGCAGTTGATCGAACCCGCCGCCTTCAACCACCTCCTCGGCTGGCTCCTGACGCACTGAAATCCGTCCCCGCCCGCGTCCCGCCCCAACCTTGATCCATGACCGCCGCCTCCTCATCAATCGTCGCTTGCTTCGCCGCCCTGGTGGGGTGCTGCCCCGCCGTGTCCGGCGCCGGCGCAGCGGATCAGAGCGGGGCCGGACTGTCGTTCAACCGCGACATCCGACCGATCCTCAGTGACAACTGCTTTTACTGTCACGGGCCGGACAAAGACAACCGCAAGGCCGACCTGCGGCTCGACGTACGCGAGGAACTGATCAAGCTGGGGCCACAGACGCTGATTGAACGCATCACCACCACGGATGCCGATGACCTCATGCCCCCCGCAGAGTCGCACAAGAAGCTCTCGGCGAAGCAAAAAGACACGCTGAAGCAATGGATCGCCGAAGGGGCGAAGTATGAGCTGCATTGGGCCTTTGTTCCGCCAGTGAAGCCGAAGGCAGGCAACTCCATCGATCACTTCATTCGGGCAGAGTTGAAGAAACGCGGGCTGGAACCTGCGCCGAGGGCTTCACGGGAGACTCTGGTGCGGCGGCTGTCCCTGGACCTTACCGGCTTGCCGCCAAAAGAATCGGACGTCGCTGACTTGCCGGATTACGTCGACCGCCTCCTTCGTTCACCGCAATACGGCGAGCACATGGCGGTCGCGTGGCTGGATGCGGCGCGTTTTGCGGACACGAATGGCTACCAGGTGGATCGTGACCGAGAGCTGTGGCCGTGGCGTGACTGGGTGATCAAGGCTTTCAACGCGAACCTGCCTTTCGATCAGTTCACCGTTGAGCAGCTTGCGGGTGATTTGCTGCCGGGAGCCACGCTGGATCAAAAGATCGCCACCGGCTTTAATCGCAATCACATGCTGAACGAGGAGGGCGGCGTCATCGCGGAGGAGTTCCTCGCCGAATACACGGCTGATCGCGTGGAGACGACGGCTGCCGTATGGATGGGGCAGACCTTCAACTGCTGCCGCTGCCACGATCACAAGTTCGACCCCTTCACCGCGAAGGACTTCTATGCGATGAAGGCCTTCTTCCACAACGTGCCGGAGCGTGGCGTCGGCATTTACAGCAATCCGGTGCGCACCAATGCGCCGCCTTTCGTGAAACTGCCCGCTCCGGAGCTGGAAGCGAAGATCGCGGCACTGAACGCGAAGCTCAAACCCGTCGAGGACAAGCTCAAAGGCCTCGTCTCAGGTGATCTGGAGCCATGGGCGAAAAAGCTCGTCGCAGCGAAAATCGACTGGTTGCCGCTGGAGCCGCAAAAGGCCACGGGCGGGGACAATCCGCCTCAAATCGCCGACAAGGCCGTTTTGATCGGTCCGCAGGAAACGCGGCCGAACAACATCGTCATCCAGGCGAAGCTCCCGGCAGGCCGAATCACCGCGCTGCGCCTCGAATGCTCCACCACGGCTGCTTCGGCCAGTTTTCAATGGAGCGAGCTCGAAGTGGGCAAAACCAAGCTGCATTCCATCGGTGCCACGCACGCCAGCGTGCTCGACAATGATCGCAAAACCAAATCCGTGCTCTCGGTGTCGCCGAACAAGCCGGTGCAGGCGCTCTTTGAGCTCGAAAAGCCTCTCGCGGCCGCCGAAGTGGAGATCACGATCGGGGTCGAGAATGCCGGCGGACCTTCGCAGTGGCGTTTGTTTGCCACCACGACTCCGACCGAGGTCATCGCGCACTCAAGCATCGTAGCCATCGCGCAGAAAGAGCCTGCGAAACGAACGGCAGCCGAACGCAAGCAACTCGCGGACTTCCGATTGTCGCAAATGCCTGAGCATCGTCGCCTCGGTGAGGAAGCAGCCGCCTTGAAGAAGCAGATCGCCACCGCCGAGGCGGAGATTCCCACCACGCTGGTCATGGAGGAGCAGAAGGAGATGCGCCCCACGTTCATCCTCATGCGCGGTGCCTACGACAAGCCGGGCGAAAAGGTCGCCGCGGCCACGCCCGGTGTCTTGCCCGCGCTCGCCGCTGATCTACCGCGCAACCGCCTCGGCCTCGCGAAATGGCTCGTGAGCCGCGAGAACCCGCTCACCGCCCGCGTGATCGTGAACCGCTTCTGGCAGCATTTCTTCGGCACCGGCCTCGTGCGCACCAGCGAGGACTTTGGCTCGCAAGGTGAACAACCAAGTCATCCCGAGCTGCTCGACTGGCTCGCGGTGACGTTTCAAGAGAGCGGGTGGGATGTGAAGAAGCTCGTGAAGCTGATCGTGACCAGCGAGACGTATCAGCAGAGTTCTCAGTTCTCGGTTCGCAGCGCTCAGTTGGACCCGATGAATACCTGGCTCTCCCGCGGCCCACGTCATCGTTTGGGCGCCGAAGTCATTCGCGATCAAGCTCTGGCCGCGAGCGGGCTGCTGGTGGAGAAAATCGGCGGCCCGAGCGTGAAGCCGTATCATCCGCCCGGCCTTTACGAACAGGTCGTGGCTCAGCGTGACAATCCCAAGGCCACCTACCAGCAAGGCAGTGGCGATGATCTGCATCGTCGCAGCCTTTACACCTACTGGAAGCGCAGCGTGCCTCATCCCGGCATGTTGCTCTTCGATGCGCCTTTCCGCGAAACCTGCGCCCTCCGCCGATCACGCTCGAACACCCCCCTGCAAGCTCTCAACCTGCTGAATGATCCCACCTATGTCGAAGCGGCTCGCTTCCTTGCGCAACGCATGATCAAAGAAGGCGGCGCGAGCATCGAGTCACGCCTCACGCATGGTTTCCGGCTACTGCTCGCTCGCAAGCCAAGCTCTCAGGAACTCCAAGTGCTGACCACCGCTGTCGAGCGATCCATCCAGGACTTCGCCAAAGACCCCGAAGCCGCCCAACAGCTCCTCGCCTTCGGCGAAGCCAAAACGGACGACAAACTGAGCGCTGCTGAACTCGCCGCCTACGCCACCGTCGCCAGCACGTTGATCAATCTCGACGAAACCATCACCAAGGAGTGACATCATGAGCCCCGAATCACCCCTCGCACCCCTTTCGCGTCGCAACTGGCTCAAGGACATCGCGTTGGCATCTCTCGCGAATCCAAAGCTCTTTGCCTCGCCGGCGGCTCACTTTGCGCCGAGGGCGAAGCGCATCATCTGGCTCACGCAGGCGGGTGCGCCGTCGCAGCTTGACCTCTTTGATTACAAGCCAGGGCTCGCGTCGCAGTTCGACAAGGATTTGCCGAACTCCGTGCGTGGCGAGCAGCGGCTCACGGGCATGACGGCGGGACAAAAGCGCTTCCCCGTCGCGCCATCGGTGTTCAAGTTTGCGCAGCATGGGCAGAGCGGCATGTGGTTGAGCGAGTTGCTGCCGCACACATCGAAATTGGCGGATGAGATCTGTCTCATCCGCTCGCTGCACACCGAGGCGATCAACCACGATCCGGCGATGACGCTGCTGCAAACCGGGAATCAAATCGGCGGACGGCCCGCGTTTGGCGCGTGGGTGTCATATGGCCTCGGATCGGACAACGCGGACCTGCCCGCATTCGTCGCGCTCATCTCGCGTCCCAGCGGCCCCACGAACGCACAACCGCTGCACGAGCGCATGTGGGGCAGCGGCTTTTTGCCGTCGAAGTATCAAGGCGTGCGCATGAGTTCCGGCAAAGACCCCGTGCTCTTTCTTTCCAATCCGCCCGGCATCACCACCGAGCGCCGCCGTGCCATGCTCGACGATATCGCCGTGTTGAACCGCCTCAAACTCGCCGATTACCACGATCCCGAAACGCAGGCCCGCATCGACCAATACGAGATGTCCTTTCGCATGCAGGCCGCCGTGCCCGACCTCGCCGACCTCTCCAAAGAGCCCGCTGACATCTACGAGCGCTACGGCCCCGAGTCGAAGAAGCCGGGAACGTATGCCGCGAACTGCATCCTCGCCCGCCGGCTCGCCGAGCGTGGCGTGCGCTTCATCCAGCTCTATCATCGCGGCTGGGACCAGCACAATAACCTGCCCAGCGGCATCAAGAGCCAGTGCCACGACACCGACCAGCCCACAGCCGCGCTTTTGGCCGAGCTCAAAGAACGCGGCATGCTCGATGACACGCTCGTCATCTGGGGCGGCGAGTTCGGACGCACGGTGTATTCGCAGGGCGTGCTCACCCGCGACAATCACGGCCGTGATCACCACCCGCGCTGCTACAGCGTCTGGATGGCCGGTGCCGGCGTGAAAGGCGGCCACGTCCACGGCGAGACGGACGACTTCAGCTACAACATCGTCAAAGACCCCGTGCACATCCACGACCTCAACGCCACCGCGCTTCACCTCCTCGGCCTCGATCACACCCGCCTCACCTACCGCTTCCAAGGCCGCGATTACCGGCTCACCGATGTGCATGGTAAAGTCGTCAAAGGCATCCTCGCATGAGCCACATCATCCCACCGTCATGAAAAACGTCACCCTCACCATGCAGCGCTCCCTTTCCCGCCGGGCGTTGCTCAAAGGCGCCGGGATCACGCTCGCGCTGCCTTGGCTCGACGCCATGTCGGCCGCGTTCGCGCCGGAGCCGAAGCCCCCGATGCGCTTCATCGGCATCCTGAATTACTTCAGCTTCCACGCCCCGAACCTGTTTCCGAAGGAAGCGGGAGCCGACTACGTCGCGACGCCCTATCTCCAGGGATTGCAGCGGCAACGGAAGGATTTCACCATCATCTCCGGCCTCAATCATCCCGAGGTGCGTGACGGGCATTCGTCCGACAAGTCGTTCTTCACCGGCGCGCCTCATCCGAGCTCGCCTTCGTTCAGGAACACGGTCTCGCTCGACCAGTTCGCCGCCGAGCGGATCGGACGCGACACCCGCTACGCCTCCCTCAATTTCTCCACCAGCGGGGCCTATAGCTGCAGTTACACGCGCAGCGGGGTGGCCATTCCGCCGGAGACGAGCGCCGCCCGCGCTTTCGCCAGACTCTTCATCGACGGCACGCCGGCCGAAGTCGCGGAGGAGGTCGCGCGCGTGCAGGAGGGGCGGTCCATCCTCGATCGCGTGGCCGGTGAAGCGAAGCGATTGCAGCGGGATGTCGGCGCTGGCGACCGCGACAAGCTCGACCAATACTTCACCAGCGTGCGCGAGCTCGAACAGCGCATGGTGCGTTCGGAAGACTTCGCCAAGCGGCCGAAACCCAAGCCCGGCGTGCCCGCCATCAGGGACCCCGGTCCGGGGGAGGACACCAGGCGGTTCGGGCTCATGCTCGAAGTCGCCCGTCTCGCCGTGCAGACCGACCTCACGCGGATCGTCACGCTCTATTACGTCGGCACCAGCAAGACTCCGTCAAGGCCCGGCACCAGCTTTGCCTACCACGACCTCAGCCATCACGGTCAGGATGCCGGGAAGCTCAACCAGCTCACCGTCCTGGAGCGCGATCTCCTGCTCGAATGGGGAGGCTTCATCCAACGCATGAAAGACTCGCGTGACGGCGCCTCGCGGCTGCTCGACAACACCATGAGCGTCTTCGGCGCCGGCATGGGCAACGCCTCCAGCCACGACTCCACCAACCTGCCGATCCTCGTCGCCGGCGGACGTTTCAAGCACGGACGGCATCTCGCCCACGACCCGAAGAATCCCCCTCCCCTCTGCAACCTCTGGGTGCAGATGCTCCGGGAGATGGGCATGCCGGTCGAGAAGTTCGGCACGAGCAACAAGGAGACGCTCGCGGGACTGGACACGTGAAGGTCATCAGGCCATGAACCGGACCTGCCCCGCACCCCGTCCTGCCGAGAGGCAGGCAGGTCGCACCGGGAGCCAAAATGCAGACGATCCGTCCATCGCCTCACCAAGGCCCGCCCTCACCGGCGGGCCTTTTTTGGGCAGGCGCGAAGTGTCTTTTTCAGCCGTTATCATCCCCTTTTCGGGTAAGGGCTGGGACTTTGGGGACTTTGTGGACTAAGGGATGTCCTAGGCGAATGAAACCCCGCCTCAGGCTCTGCCTCGCCCTGCTCTCAGGAGCGCTTTGCGTCCATGCGGGGGAAATCCCCGTCAAGCCAGCCATGCTCACGGATCAGAAGTGGAAACTGGCCTTTGGCGATGAGTTCGACGGCGACGCCATCGATGGGACAAGGCATGCTGTCACCAAATCGCCGTGAACCCTCGTCCTGCTTTTCAACCCACGACGGCTTCTTTCTAACAGGCTCCATGAACCTTCGCATTCTGTTCGCCACGCTGCTGCTATCTTCACATGCGCTCCTGAACGCACAGGAGAAACGCCCAACCAACGACAACAGCACCTCACCGCGGCCCGCATCGGATCAAACCCGACGCGGGCCGATGAGCTCGCCGGTGGGTGAAGGACTCGTGCTGGCTGAAAGCGGCAGGAGCAACTATGTCGTGGCAGTGAGTACCAGCGCGACCCCGGCGGAGAAATTCGCCGCCGAGACGATGTCCAAATACCTTAGGCGGGTCACCGGGGCGGAATTCCCAGTCGTCGGCGAGGATATGGCCGGCACGAAGACCATCTCGATCGGCAACACGCGCTTCGCTGCGCAGAGCGGTATCACCGGGCTGGGTGCGGAGGAATGGGTACAGCGCGCGGCGGGAGACCGCTTGGTGATCGCCGGAGGAACCCCACGTGCAACGGCCTACGGGGTTTTTGATTTCCTGGAGCGTTACGCTGGCGTTTACCAGCTCGCGGTGGATACCGAGATTGTACCTTCGCATCCCACCCTCCGGATTCCGTCCCTCGACAAGCGCACCAAGCCAGCGTTCCGCTCACGTCACGTCTTCGATCCCGCCGGGGCACGTGGACTGACCTCCCCTGCGCCGGAGGACGCCCTGTTTTTCATTTGGAACATGAACAATGTGCGGGTCCCCTACGTCGTCCCATTCAAGGAATTTCGCGACCTCTGGGTGCCGCCTCAGGTGCACACTTTTGGGCGATATTTCATCACCTCCAAAGACTTCGCGGCGACGCATCCGGAGTATTTCTCGATGGATGAGAAAGGCCAGCGCCTGACGGACGACAAAGGGTCTCCGGGCAAATGGACTCAGCTCTGCGCAACGAATCCCGACGTGCGACGGATCACTCTCGAACGGGCGCTGCGTTTCATCGCGGCCGAACGAGCGGCATCTGCGAAGTCCGGCCTAGTCCCGGCGAAAGTCATCGAAATCAGCCAGAACGACAATACCGCGCATCTCTGCCTGTGCGGGCCGTGCAAGGCGGTATCCGAGCGGGAGGGCTCGGAGAGCGGCCTGCTCCTGGATTTCATCAACGAAATCGCACGTGGCATCGCCAAGGAATACCCGGACATGCTCGTCCAGACCTACGCCTACAACTTCACGCTTCTCCCGCCGAAACACATCCGGCCGGAGCCTAACGTCCTCATTAAATGGTGCGACAACTACGGCCGAAGCGAGTTTGGCCATGCGCTCACCGACCCGGAGAACGCCCACATGCGCAAAGGGCTGCAAGATTGGAGCGCGATCACCCGACAGCTGGCGATCTGGGACTACGGGCGTCGGTACGTCCTGCACGCACCCGGGTTCTATGCGCCGCAGGTTAATATTTCCACCATCCAGCCCGACCTCGCCTTCATGAGCGACCAGCACGTGGTAGCCTACATGAGCGAAAGCGAAGGTTACGCTCCGAGTGAGCATCCGTATGGCGACGACTTTCACAGCTTCCATACGCTTCAGGCCTGGCTCTACTACAAGATGTTGCTGGATCCAAACCGCCCGCTTGAGCCGCTGCTGGACACGTATTTCGAGGGCTACTACGGAGCGGCTGCCAAGCCGATGCGCGAGCTCCTGCGCTACATGGAACGCCGCCAGTCAGAAACCAAAGGGCAGATCCAAAACGTACCCCGTCACGGACTTGCCAACCTGTGGCTCGATGCGCCCTTTTTCGCCGAAGCCGACCGCCTTCTCGATGCCGCCGAAAAGGCCGCCGCCAGCGACCCCCGGAGTCTCGCACACGTGAAGCATGAACGCATCCCCGTCGACTCGGCTTTCCTGTGGTTGGAAGGAATCGTCCGCCGGAAAGCGGGTGATGCCGCCAATTCCGATTTGAGCCGCTACGAGCGGCATGCGGTGCTCAAGCGGTTCCATGAGAACTGGCAGGCTTGGCTGGATCGCCAACTGCGGCCCGACTTGGCTGAGAAGGGCAAGGATCTCATGGAAAAAAACCAGGCGCTCATCGCCTCCATGTCGCCCGCCCAGCTCGACCCGATCGCCAGCGCCCCTCATGTCGTCGCGCCGGGCTGGAAGCCGGATGGAAATGCGGATGAGTCATTCTGGTCGCAAGCTGGCGTCCTGCATTGGCTGCCGCAGGATATGGCCAGACTGCCAAGGAACTTGCCGCCGGTGCGGATCGCATGGACGGATAAGGCCCTCCTTCTCCACTGCAGACGTACGAATGAACCGACCGCACACGGGAAACCCGTCGCACGATCCCAGATCCGTTTCTTCTTCGGCCTGCCGAATACTAAAGGAGGAGACAACATGCTGGCCGACGGCACGCAGATTCGCGGTTCGGGTCCCGTCTTCACCGTGACTGTCTATTCCGACGGCAAAACCGGCGACTGGGTCACCAATGTTCCTGCCGACGCGCCCGCATCCATCGCCAAGTGGAAAAGCCATGCTGTTGTCGCCGTTCAGGGTGACGCCCACGGTTGGCAGGCCGAGATCGCAATCCCCTGGTCGTCGCTCACGCCGCCCGAGCCGGGACTAGCGATCGCTTTCCAAGGGACGTCGTCGTCTGTCCCGGATGATGGGAGGACGGATGTCCTGAGTCCGTGGATGCGCGGCAAGGGCGCTCCACTTTTATGGTCCAGCTTCTTCGGAACGCTCGAATTACGACCAACAGTGACCAGTCCGAAAAACGCTTCGGCAAAGTAGAATTCCCTCAGATACGCTCTCATGAATCACACAACAACCCTCTCGAGGGAGACAACACCCTAATCGCCACCGCCGTGGATGATAACGGGCACGTCGGTCTGTCGGCTCCCGTCCGCGTGAAGGTGAAATCATCTCAATCCCCAAAGAAATAAGCACCATGGAACCCGCCCTCACCCTCCTCGCCGCCCTTCTGCTCGCGCCGCTGGCCGGATTGCACGCCGCCGAGCCGCCCCTTGTGCTTATCCTTTCCGGTCAGTCGAACATGGCAGGTTATGGCAAGGCCGCAGAACTTTCTGCCGAATGGCGCACGCCGCCCCCGAACGTTACGTTGATCCATTGGGGCCGCACGCAAGCGCTCGCCAAGGGAAGCATCGGCCCAGAGGTCACGCTGGCTCATGCGCTGGCGCGGGCCATGCCTGGACGCCAGATCGTGCTCTTCAAAGCCGCGCATGGCGGCACGTCGCAGCTCGCTTGGCAGCCGGAGCTGGATCAGGCACGCATCGACCGCTTGAAGCTCAGCCACGATCAACGCGTGGGACATGCCTACGCGCAGCTCATCGCGGCATGGAAGAAGGCTTTTCCCGACGGTGGCGTCAAACCCGCTGCCCTCCTCTGGATGCAGGGCGAGTCCGATGCCCGTGTGCCTGAGCTGGCGAAAGACTACGCGCAGCACCTCACGAACCTCATCGCCTCGCTCCGTCGCGATCTCGATGCGCCGCAGATGAAGGCCGTCATTGCGGAGATCAATCCCGCCAAAGTCACCCCCGTCTCGCCCTTTCCCTGCGTGGATGAAATCCGCGCCGCTCAGCGTGCCCTTCCGGCCAAAGACCCGCTCAGCATTTGCATCAGCACCGACGGTCTGACCAAAGACAAGGACCAGGTTCACTACGACACCGCCGGTCAAAACGGGCTCGGACTCCGGTTTGCCGAGGCCTTGCTTCCAATGCTCGCCACGGAGACAAGCGGGCAAAGCAAATGATAAACCCGCGCACGGCGCTCCCGTATCGCCGATAAGCACAAAGCATCCGACGTCGTTACAGTATCCGAGTCGACTGAAGGCGTGCCTTATGAACTCAAGGCCTTTCTGCTCGTAATCCCCCTTCGTCTGGAACCCTCCGCCCCACCCCCCCGTAACGATCGACCTCGCCGACGGCCGGGAGGTAAAGGAGAAAGACCTCGGGGAACCGATCATGGGAGAGCTTGCGATGACTCTCCCCGCGGGCTCCTGGCAAGCCACCTTCATGGATCCGACGACCGGCGGAGTGACGGCGACCACATCATTGCTTGGCGGCAAAACCCGCATCCCCCTGCCGAAATTCCGCCACGATTTGGTCATCCGGCTTCGCCCTCTCAATCGCTAGACTTAAGAGAGGAAGCGGCCATCTCGCGGAAGACACGGACATGCCCGAGCTCATGCCGGCCCTTCGGATGGACGAGGACCAGATTGTCGTGACCGAGCACGGTCGAGACGTCCCGATGCGCCAAGCCGGCTTTCTTGACGACTGGGAACGAGATCGCCTCGATCGCTGAGCGGGTGAGGATCGCGACGCCGATCCCAAGGCCGACGTAATTAAGGATGGAGGGCACGTTACCCGCCGTCATGACCACGTTGACCCTGGCGCTCAGACCAGCCTTGGCCACGACCTGATCGAACTGCAGTCGTGAACTCGAATCCTCACCGGCCAGGATCAGAGGATGCGACAGGATTTCACGAAGGCCGACCCGCTTGAGCTTACTCAAAGGATGTCCCTCGGGAAAGATCAGCTCGAAAGGGTAACTGGCCAGGGGTTCGACCGACAGGCGAGCCGGCAGGTCGATACCGTCCGGTACGCCCACGATGGCGAGGTCGGCCGTATCGGACTCCACCATACGCCAGGCCACGCGCGAAGGTGCGTCGATCAAAGTCAGCCTGACCTCCGGATGCGCCAGACGGTAGGCGGCGATCACGTGCCGGAAAGAACTGTTCAGCACGGAAGCCGGCGCGGCCAGACGCAGCACCCGCTCCGCCCCGGTCTGCAGGTCCGAGAAGACCTTGCGCAACGAATCGAAGCCCTCGACCAACGGGGCGGCCAGACCCATGAGCCGCTCGCCGTCTTCGGTCAGGCGGACCGCCCTGCCCTTGGCCGTGACGAAACGGACCCCGTAGTCATCCTCGAGCGCCCGCACCTGGCGCCAGACGGACGGGGTGGCCATGCCCAGCGATCGGGCCGCGGCCGCAAAGCTGCCTTGGCGCGAGATCTCGAACAGCGCCCGGATCTGACGGAAGCGGACCTCCTTGAAATATCGGCGATCCTCGGCCTTACCCGAACGGGGTTGTCCCTTCGTTGTTCTCATAACAATGATGTTTAGGAAAATGGTTTGGATATGCAATGAATATGGATTGTAGGCACGCGAGGGGGTCGAAGACTCGGCCGATGCGACTAACCCCACGCTCCGCATTCGCCTTCACCGCCCTGCTGCTCGCACCGCTGGCCGTATTGCACGCCGCCAACCCCACCGCTTTCACCTTAGTTGAAAACGGCCAGGCCAAGGGGGCGATCTACCTCGCACCGGGCAGCACGCCGACGGCCAGCTACGCTGCCGAAGAGCTGCGCGACCACATCGCGCTCGCGACCGGTGTGCGTTTGCCCATCGTGGACAAACTGCCCGCGGACTCGACGACGCCGCTGGTTCTGGTCGGCCCTTCGGAGGCAGCCGAGGCGCGCGGAGTGTCCGCCAAGGGGCTGAAGCTCGAAGAGCATCGCATCAAGACCGGTCCCAACTGGCTGGTCCTGCTCGGCGATGACACGGCCGGAACGCCGTTTCAAAGCCTGAAGGGCGCCAAGGCGGCCAAGCGGGGCGGCACGCTGCTGGCGGTCTATCGCTGGTTGGAGGACACGCTGGGCGTTCGCTGGTTCATGCCGGGCGAACTGGGCACGGTCGTGCCGCCTGCTGATCGCGTGGAAGTGGCCGCCACCGACATCTCCGCCACGCCCGCGCTGCAGATCCGCCAGCACGGGCTTTTCGAAACCCGCGGCAAAGGAGGTCCAGAGACAGAGCCGGACAGCGAACTGGGCCGCTGGTATCTGCGTGCGCGCTTCGGGCGGGCCACGGAGACCTTCTTCAACCATACCTTCCACTACCTCACCGGCGGAGAAAGCTGGGCTGCGTTCGGCAAAGCTTATGCAAAGAAAATGAACTACCGGGAGACCAAGCCGCATATCTTCGCCGTGCTCCCCAATGGCGAGCGCGACTTTGACACCACTAGTTATGGCATGGGCAACCTCTGCCTCTCCGAGCCAGACACACTCACCGAGTTCGTGAAATTGGTGCGTTCCCAGTTCGACAACAAGCCGGACCTAAAGGAGTTCACCGTGTGGCCCAACGACGTCTGGATCCCCTGCACCTGCGACAAATGTCTGTCCGCACTCGATCCCACCCTGCACAAGCGCTTGCGTGAGACGATGAAGGTGGAGAAGACGCAGGACGGTTCAACCCGCGCGGTCTTGCCTCCCGAGCTGATGACGGAGTTTCGCGCCGCCTCGGGCAAGACTCTGGCCAAGTTTCATGTCGAAGTGGCGCGCCAGCTCTATCAAAGCCACCCGGATCGCCTCATCGGCGCTGTCAGTTACATGGGCTCGGGCGATCCGGATAACTACCTCGAATTCGCTCCGCTCCCCCCCAACATCGCTTTCATGTTTGCCAAGACGCGGTGCGATTTTTGGAATCGGCAGAAGCAGGCGGAGTGTTATGACCTGGTGCGCCGTGCGCGCAAGGTCACGAACAACCTGCACGCCTGGGAATACCACATCTGGGCCCGTCGTCCGTGGGGGAGCCGCCCGAGGATTACAGGCTACCCGGTTTTCTTCCCCTCCATCCTGGCCGAGGACACGCGCTTCATGCACGAGCAAGGCCTGGTCGGGGAATATGCCGGCTGGGATTCGCTGCCCGTGGCGCCGGGCTTGGAGCACCTCACGTCCTATCTCACCGGCAAGCTACTCTTCGATCCCACACTCGACATCCATGCGCTGCTTGAAGACTATTACGCCAAGTTCTTCGGAGCGGCTCGCGATGAGATGAAGGCTTTCTGGCAGCATGCCGAGACCTGCTGGATGCGCGATACCTCGGGCCTCGACCGACAGGCCGATGGCGACAAAATCATTGAGACGCTCTACACCGCCGAAGACCTGAGCCGCTTCTACAGCCTCCTCGCAGCCGCCAAAGCCAAAGTCGCGACCGGCTCCAAGGAATACCAGCGCATCGCCCTCATCGAGCAGGAGATGTCCGTGAATCGAAAGCGCCTGGTTTCCGGGGTGGAACTGCCCCCGTCGTGGGGCGCGTGGATGTTCCGCTGGGACCCGAACGACCAAGGTGTGAAGCAAGACTGGGCAGCGGCTGAGCCGACGGAAGCCGGCGGCTGGCAATCGGTCGAAGTGCCAGCACTTCTCACGAAGACCAAGGCTGGCTCGTCCATCGGCTACGGCTGGTATGCCACCACCTTTTCTGTGCCGGAAAGCTCCAGGGGCTGCGACCTGCGGCTGGTTTTTGGCTCGGTGGACGAACAGGCTTGGATCTACGTCAACGGCAAGAAGGTCGGTGAACACTCGGTGGCATCCGAGGGTAAGCCGATCGGTGTCCTGTATGACCGTCCGTTCGAAGTGACCGTGCCGGGTTCCGTGCTCGATGCCTCCGGCAAGAACCGGTTGGCCGTGCGCATCCACAACTCAGCCGGGGACTCCGGGATTACCGGGAAGATTCGCCTGTTGGAACCCGCCAGCGCAAAAATCCAGCAGTTCCAATCCAGCGCCGTCTTCCCCGCGCCGCCACTCGACGCCCGTTTCCAGGAGGAGTGGAAAGGCGGCAACCTCACCTTGTCCGACGCCACCACGGGCCGCACCGCTGTGCCGTCTACCACCGTGAAAGTGGCGCATGACGCGCAGCATCTTTACCTCACCTTCAAGGCCACCGAAGACGGCACCGCGCCGCTGCCTGCGGCGGTTGACGGCAAAGCCTGGACCTGGGCGGACAAAAATCGGCGCTACTTGCCCTTGGCCGCTTCCAACACGCTCCTCATCCAACTCCAGCCCGATCCCGCCAAGCCCGAACGTCACGCCGCCATCATGGTAAACGCCAGCGGCAAGACCTTCGCCGCACTCTACGGCGATCCCAAGCTCACCGATCCCGCGAAGTGGGAAAGCGGCGTCAAAGCCGCGACGCAGATCGCCGCAGGCGGCTGGACCGGCACCGTGGTCATCCCTTGGAAACCCCTCGGCCTTCAACTCAGCCCCGGCATGGAAATCAAGGCCAACGTCGCCCGCTTCCGCGCCGGAAAGGAACCCACCATGTGGTCATCAGGCCCAACGCCCAAACCCAAGCCCGGCCATCAACATTTTGGTTCCCTCTTTTTCCCAGAGGAATGAGGCGATGCGCCTGACTCGATACCAAGCAGCCAACCCCTTACAGTAGAAGCCACCATGAAACCTACCCTCACATTCCTCACCACCCTGCTGCTGGCGCCGCTGGCCACATCGCACGCCCAGGACACCGCCTCATCGCCATCCGGACCGGCTTCGGGCACGAAGTGGAAACTGGCCTTCGGCGATGAGTTCGACGGCAAGGCCATCGACGAGGCGAGGTGGAAACCCTCGGACTACAGGAAGTGGGATCATCCGGGCTTCAAGACGCGGCTCGCCAAAGAGAACTGCGCGCTCGACGGCCACGGCAACCTCGTCATCCGCCTCACCCGCGACGAGGACGGCACCATCGCCTTCAACGGCGGCCTCATATCGCGCGATTTCCAGAAGGCTTTCGGCTACCTCGAGACACGGGCGCAGTTCAGCACGCAACCGGGCTGGTGGGGCTTCGTCTGCACCATCCGCAACAACAAGCTGCCGAATTACGGCCACGATACCTTCGAGAACCCGCAGGAATTCGACATCTTCGAGGACTTCCATAAGCCCAAGATCGAGCCGTCCCGCCCTGCGAGGTATCAGAATGTGATCTGCCAGGCTTACCACGCCACGGTTGGCCTCGGCTTCCAGGATCAGGGAGACGGCAGCGGCGCCACCGTCTTCGACACGCGGAAGAAGGACATGCGCGCGGTGACCAAGCCGGCCCGCATCCTCCGGCAGGCCATTGTCCCCCTGAAGGAATACGGCGGCTGGCACACCGTCGGACTGCGCTGGGGCCCGCTGGAGCAGGTGTTCTACGTCGACGGGCAGGAAACGATGCGCCTCTCCTACAAGGACACGCCCATCACGAACATCCCTCAGAAGCTCTTCGTAGGCAGCGCTGGCAGGACACCTCCCCAACTCAAAAAGGACGGTGGCAAGCTGGCTTTCTATGGCTGGCTGGAGGACGCGAAGCTGCCTGACCAGCTCGTCGTGGATTATGTCCGCTGGTATGACGAGGACCGTGGCGACCAGACCGCGCCCAGCGTCACCCTCACCGTCGACGGCGACCCGAACTCCATCACCGCCGGCCAGCCCACGACCTTCCGCGTCCATGCCGAAGACAAGGACGGGAAACTCGTCTCCGTACAGCTGTTCGCCAAGGGCTATCTCCGCGCCGAAACGAAGGTCGGCGCCGCGCAGACCGACCAGACCTTCACGCTCAGCAACCTGTTCGAGGGAGACAACACCCTGATCGCCACCGCCGTGGATGACCATGGGCATGTCGGCCTGTCGGCTCCCGTCCGCGTGAAGGTGAAAACATCTCAATCCCCAAAGAAATAAGCACCATGGAACAGGATCTTCCCATCCACACCCGCCGCGCGTTTCTCCGACTCGCGGGCATCACGCTTGGTGCGCCTTTGCTGCCGAGTTTCCTGCCATCGGCTTTCGCCGCCGCAGCGTTGCCAGATTTCAGATCTCTCACGCTGGAGCAGCAGGTGGGGCAGCTGATCATCGCCCGTCAGCAGGACTGGCAGTCGATGGAGAAATACGCCAAGAAGGGACTCATCAGCGGCATAACGCCATCGCTGACGAAGCTCTCGCCGGCCGAGGTCGCGGATTTCACCAACAAGTATCAGAAGCTATCGCCCATCCCGCTGCTCTTCGGCTGGGGTGGCATCAGCTACCGCGGCGGCACCGAGGTGCGGCTCGGGCAGACGATGCGGCTCGGGGCCACCCGCAACGCAGAGCTGGCCCGCGAGGCGGGGCGGATCGAGGCGGCGGAAGCGCGTGCGCTCGGTTTTCATTTCGCCGGCGCGCCGGTGCTCGACGTGAACCTGAATCCCGACAACACCATCATCAACCTGCGCAGCATCAGCGATGAAGCGGACCTGGTGACGACCCTCGGCGCGGCGCTGACGCAGGGCACGATCGACGGCGGTGCCGCGCCCGTCTTCATGCATTTCCCCGGCCACGGCGCCACGCGCGGAGATTCGCACATCGAGATGCCCGAGGCCGCGCGCAGCCTCGCGGAGCTGGAGGCCGTGGAGTTGAAGCCCTTTGCCGAACTCATCCGGCGCGGACTGGGCCGCGTCATCTGCACGAACCACTGCCATTACCCCGCGCTGGATTCGGAAAAGATCCCCGCCACGCTCTCGCGCAAGATCGTCACCGGCCTGCTGCGCGAAAAGCTCGGCTTCGAGGGCGTCATCATCTCCGACAGCCTCACGATGAAGCCCATCAAGGACCACTACGGCATCGAGGAAGCCGCCATCCGGACCGTCGCCTCCGGACACGACCTGATCCTGCAGGATTACAACTCCGACCCGCTCATCACCATCGACGCCCTCGCCCGCGCCGTGCGTCAGGGACGCATCCCGCTCGCGCAGGTCGAGCAATCGGTGCGGCGCGTGTGGAAGCTCAAACAGGAACTCGGACTCTTCAGGCAGCGACTCGTGGATTCGGCGAAAATCCCCGAGGTCTTCGCCACGAAAGCCAGCGCCGGAGTCGCCCGCCGCATCGCGCGGGAGAGCGTCACGCTTTTGGAAAACACCAACGGCCCCTTGCGCGCCGACGCGAAGCCGGGCCTCCTCGTCATCAGCAACGGCAGCACTGCGACGATCGATGAAGACAACGCCGTCCGGCATTCGCCGACGAACCATCACCTCAACGAGGAACTTCGCCGGCACGTGCCGGGCGCGCAGACGATCGTCCTTTCCACCACGATGAAGCCCGACGAAATCGAGCGCGCCTTCGCCGCCGCGCAGAAGGCCGATATCGTCGTCTTCGGCATCTTCACCCGCGTGCGTCCCTACGCCGAGGAGGCCATCGCAGTACCCAAGCCGTATCGCGTACTCATCGAGCGCACCGCCGCCGCCGGGCGCAGCATCGCCCTGCTGAACTTCGGCAATCCCTACGTCATGGCCGACCTGCCGAAAGCCGCCTTCTCCCTCTGCACCTTCAGCGACGCCACCGACTCCATCACCGCCGCAGTGGAAGTGCTCTTCGGCGAGTTGAAGCCGCAAGGCCAACTCCCTGTCCGCATCTCCGCGCGCTATCCCTTTGGGCATGGCTTGAAGGCGTGAACGGTATCGGAGCAGCCGACGAACTTTATGAAACCCGCCCTCACCCTCCTCACCGCCCTGCTGCTCGCGCCGGTAGCCGCCCACGCGGACCTGGTCGCCCATCTGCGCTTCGACGGCGACCTGAAGGACGCCGCCGGCCGACATGACGGTCGCCCGGTCGACGCGAAGCTCGCGCCTGCCTTCGCGCCGGGACGCTTCGGCAGAGCGCTCGTCATCGAGAAGACTAACGCGGGCATCGAGCTGGCGGATCCTTCGTCGATCGACTTCAGCCGCGACTTCACCATCGCGACCTGGATCAACGTGGGCAACTACTACGCGGAGATGCCGGTGCTGTTCAAAGGCCGGGCGGACCTGACGGCCGAGCCGGACAAGTTCTTCGGCCTGGGCATCCGTGACAGCCTACAAGTCTACGGAGAGGGCCAGGGCAGCTGGATCGCGAGATTCCGCACCTCCAACGGCCTCATGCCCAACGACGGGCAGTGGCACCATGTCGCGGTGACCTACAGGGCCGCGCAGTCGCCGCATTTCGCGCTCTATGTCGACGGCCAGGGAAAGGACCCTTCGGACAAGGCAAACTCCACGGGAAAAGATTTCGTTCTCAAGCCCGATGCGCCGGACAGCGTACTCCGCATCGGGTGTCGCGCAGATGGTGACACATACCGCTACGTTCGCGCCCACCTGCGCGGGCTGATCGATGAACTGCAGATCTACGACGAAGCCCTGGAGGCCGGGGACATCCGCCATCTTTTCGAGCATCCCGGCAGCACGACGAAACAACGCAAGGCCCTGACCTTGGCCCCACGCCTCCAGTTCGACCCTGGACATCCCTGGCGACCCCCCTTTGGCGTCGAACGCGTCGGCCTGACGCAGGTCATCGTGCAGTTCGACAGCGATACGCACCCGGCACCGGAGCATTGGCTGGCGGCGTATCGCGAAGGCAAGGAAGTGGAGCGGAAAATCGTCGATGTAGCCGGAAAATCGCCCTTCACGATCCGGGCGACCTTCACCACCTCACCCGCACCGGAGGAACTGGCATTGCTAAAGAAAACCAGCGATGGAAAGACGGCCGAGCTCGCCCGGTGGTCGGTCGAACGTCCGGCCTTGGAGGTGGACGCCGAAGCGGTGGCCGATCCCGTGAGGAATCCGGTCGACCAAGGTGCCATCCTGCCCCCGGCGGATTGGCTCGTCCTGGGTCCGAAACAGCAGGCCCGCGTTACGCTGGCCGCCTTCTCCGCAAAGGAACTCATCTCCGGCGCGGAGGTGCTCGCCTGGTATGAATCCGCCCCGGACAAACTCACGAAAGCCGAAGTCACCCTACGCCCAGGGGTCCGCACCGAACTGAACTTCAACCTGCCTCCCCCCGCTTCGGCCAGCGATCACGATACGCTGCAGGTGTCACTCCGCGACGCGAAAGGCCACGAGCTTTGGCGCAAGACCATCCGGACGATGTTGCTACGGGGCGCACCCGAGCTTCCCGCCTTCGGCGCGACCGAGACCAAGCTGCGTTACGACTACCCGGTGCTCTCCTATTCGGGTCCCGACAAAGTCACCGAGATTCCGTATGAAAAGGCCTGGGTACCGGAGCGTAAGGACGTGGTGGTATCATTGCCGAACGGTTCGCGTTTTGTCTTCTGGCGCGGAGCAGCCTACACGCCGTTCTGGGCTGGGAAGCACAACACCGGACTGAACTTCGAGTTCGCCGAAGCGCCCCGTCGCCCGGACGGCCTCGACTGTATCGACGCCGCCTCCGACAAGGAACTCCGCCGCAGCCGGGTCCAGATCATCGAAGCCACGCCCGCCCGCGTCCACGTCCGTTGGACCGCGCAGCCCTGCGATCTGAATTACAAAGTCTGGGGCGAAACGGCGACAGAGGATTTCTATTTTTACCCTGACGGCTTCGGCTCACGGACGATGACCCTGCAGACCGAGCCCAAGGCCGAATATGAGATCGAAGAACTGCTCATCCTGACCCCACCCGCCGGCTATCCGCTCCGCGTGCTGCCGGAAAACCTCGTGGACGTGCTGTTCCGCGATGGCTCGAAGCGCGAACTGAAGTACCCCCTTCTCGCGCAGGAGCCCGATTACGAAAAGCTGATGTCCGGCGAGCAACCTCCGCTTTACCGCATCCGCTTCGGAGCCCGCGAACCCTTATCGGCGGTCTACTTCAATCCCGGCTGGAATCGGCTGCCCGTGATGGCTTTACGACCGTTCTATAGCCAAGGCCAGATGGTCACGCCGTTCTACTGGGGCAACCACCTCCCGCTCGCCCGACGCAAGCCCACCGGCCACAACATCGACGACCTCGCCTCGATGACCCCGGCGCACAACGCCATGATGTCCTGGGGACATCGTCGCCCGCAGCCCTTGGAAAGCCGCACCGCCGAGATGCCCGACGCCCTCGGCGTCACCCGCATGATGAAGGTCGAGAAGTGGGCCTGGCTCATCGGCCTGAGCGACTCCGATGACGCCCGGCTGCTGGAATGGTCCCGCAGCTTCGCCACGCCGCCGCAGGTCCAGGCCGACGGTGCCCGCCTGCAGACGCCCTCCTACAACACTGAACGCCGCGCCACGCTCCTCTCCGTCGATAAGCCGGAGGTCTCGCTCACGGTCACCCCGTCCACGCCGTGCGTGCACCCCGTATTCGAGCTCCAAGGCGCCCCGAAGACGCTGTCTCGCCTCGAACTAGACGGCCGCGAGCTGACCCCGGGCGACTACGCCTGGGACGGCCGCACGCTCTGGCTCAACGCCACGCTCAGGAAAAGAACATCCTTAAGGCTCAAGTTCACGGATACCCCGTCTCGCTGACCTTCACCCAACTCACTGCCATCAATTCTTGAAAATAAACACACCAACACTCCTCCTCGCCCTGCTGCTCGCGCCGCTGGCCCTGCTCTCGCAGCCCCAGCAGAAGCCATCGCCGACCGTCCGCGACCACCTATGGCTGTTCGCCTGCCCGCCCGGGGGCGACGCCGAGTATCTGGAAAACGCCGGTTACCGCGGCGGGTCGCGCATGACCCCGGTGGAGGGTGCCCATTGGCTCGACATTCCCAACTTACTCTTCGTGACGCAGAATCACACGAGACCCAATGCGATCTGGACGGAGAGCAAGTGGAAGGCGAAGACGTCCATGGAGCAGTGGGCGATTTCTTTCGAATCCCTGAAGAGGGTCAGCTGGTCCGCCGTGGGCTCCAGCGGTAGCGGCGGTCTCAAGACGCTGCCCGACATCGTCACCATCGCGAAGTCTTATCCCAACTTCACGGGGATCTATCTGGATGACTTCGTCAAAGATCGGATAAAGCAGAAGGACGGAACATTCGCGGGACGGCCGGCGATGTCCGAAGACGAACTGAAGGCCATGCGCAGCCAGCTGACCCGAGTCGGCCGGCCGATGGATGTATGGACGACCATCTACGCCTACGACCTCGACCCGCAGCACCCCGAGTATACCCACTGCGAGCCGCCGCTGGTCGATTCGCTGAAACACTTCGACGTCATCGTGCTCTGGACCTGGAAGAGCGCCGACCTGAAAGACCTGGAGAAGAACCTCGCTCGCATCGAGGCCGTGAAGCCTAAGGAAACCAAGATCGCTCTGGGCATCTACCTCTGGGATTACACGGGGATCGATGAAAAGAAGCAGTCCGACCCCGCCTATCGCTTCGGAAAACCCGTGCCGCTCGACCTCATGGAGCTCCAGTGCTCCCAAGGCCTCAAGTGGCTCAAGGAAGGCCGGGTCTGCGACCTCGTCATCCTGGGCAACACCCACCTCGACATCGGTTCGCCCAGCGCCCCTTGGATGAGAAAGTGGATCAAAGAACACGGCAGCGAGAAACTTGACCGATAAAGGAAAAGAAAAGCCATGAACACCCTGCCCCTCCTGCTCGCCTTGTTGCTTACGCCGCTGGCGATGCTCGCGCAGACGCCCTCGACGGCATCCGAAACCGTGCGCGACCGGCTGTGGATCTTCACCGTCGTCGAAGGCGGCAACAACAAGAAGAGCCCGGCCTCCCCGAACGGCAACGTTAAGCATTACATCGACGACTTCGCGCCCGGCGGCTCCCGCATGACGCCCGCCGAAGGGGCTTTCTGGCTGGGCGTGCCGAACCTGCTCTTCATCCGCAGCAACAGCCAGCCGGCATCGCCCGAAGTTGAGGTCGGTCGGAAGAAGACCAGCTATCAGCAGTATGCCACGTCCTTCCAGCCTCTCGACCGCGTGGTCTGGTCGGTCGTCGGCGGCGGCGGCGAAGGCGGAATGCGCGAACTCCCCGCCACCCTCTCGCTCGCGCAGGAGTTTCCTAACATCCGGGGCATCTTCCTGGACGACTTCGTGCGACCGATCCCGAGGAAGAAAGCCACGGACGCCTACACCGGCCGACCGGCCATGCCCCTCGCGGATCTCCGGCGTCTGCGCGAGCAGACCAAGACGAACGGCCGGCCTCTCGACATCTGGGTCACGCTCTACACCCACGAGATCAATCCGGAACGCAAAGCATCGAAACGAGCCTATATCGCCTGCGATCCGCCCCTCGCGGACTTCCTTGGCGAGTTCGACGTCCTCACGCTCTGGACCTGGGATTCAACTGAGATCCCCGAGCTGGAAGCCAACCTCCTCGCGCTCGAGAAGATCGCCCCCAAGAAAGCCCGGATCGCCCTCGGCCTCTACCTCTGGGATTTCCAGAACAAGAAGCCCGTCTCCGCGGAACTGATGAAGCATCAATGCGACCTGGGCCTAAAATGGCTCAAGGAGGGCCGGATCAGCGACATGATCTTCCTCGCCAACACCATGCTCGACGTGGGCATGCCCAGCGCGGATTTCTCCCGTCAATGGATCAAGGAACACGGCGGCCAGAAGCTGGGCCGCTGAGGCCTGCCGCCGACTTACGCCAAAAGACAGATAATCGACGTTTTATTACTGTAACCAAAGGGACGATGGCTTGTCTGAAAACCATCGTCCGACCCATCGGAGCCATGCCCGCCCTCCTCCCCCGCCGCTCCCTGCTGCTGGCCGCGCTCCTCGTCGGCTCCGCGGGACTGCGTGCAGTCGAGAACCCGGACTACGAGACGCAGATCCGCCCCATCCTGAAAGAGCACTGCACGCATTGCCACGGGGAAGAGGAAAAGCCCAAGGGAGGCGTCGACCTCCGCCTGCGTCGGTTCATGGACGGGAAGACCGAAGATGGTTCGCCCGTGCTCACGCCCGGCGATCCGGAGAAGAGCGCCCTCTGGACGCTCGTCCGCGACGGCGAGATGCCCAAGAAGGGCAAGAAGATGCCCGAGCACCAGCTCGCCCTCCTCGCGGCCTGGATCAAAGCCGGCGCGAAGATCTCCGAAGCCGAACCCACCGGCCCCCTGCCCCCGGGCGTCTACGTTTCCAAACGTGACCGCAGCTTCTGGTCGTTCCAGCCGGTGACGAAGCCGACCCTGCCCCGCTTCGCCGATCAGCCCGAGCTTGGCCCCATCGACGCGCTCGTCCGCGCGAAGCTTAAGGCCCAGCAACTCGACTTCGCGCCCGAGGCCGACCGTGCCACGCTCATCCGTCGAGCGACGATCGACCTCACGGGTCTCCCGCCTACGCCGGCGGAGGCCGCCGCCTTCGTCGCCGACGCCTCACCTGACGCCTACGCCAAGCTCATCGAAAGGCTGCTCGCCTCTCCGGCTTACGGCGAACGTTGGGCCCGCCACTGGCTCGACGTCGCCGGCTACGCCGACACCAACGGCTACGCCGACGCGGATTCGGTCCGTCCTTACGCCTGGCGCTACCGTGATTACGTCATCCGCTCGCTTAACGCCGACAAGCCCTGGGATCGCTTCATCCAGGAACAGCTCGCCGGCGATGAGCTGAACGCGGTTTCGGCCGCCAACGTCGCCGCAGCCGTCCTCGACCCGTCGAAGATCGATGCCCTCACGGCGACGGCCTACCTGCGCCTGGGACCCGACGGTACCGGAGATACGGTCGCCGACGTCGCCTTGGCCAAGAACCAGAGCATCGCCGATACGCTCCGCATCGTGACGACTTCGCTGACCGGCCTCACGGTCGCCTGCGCCCAGTGTCACGACCACCGCTACGACCCGATCAGCCAGGTCGACTACTTCCGTCTCCGCGCGGTCTTCGACCCGGCCTTGGATTGGCAGAAATGGCAGACCCCCGCCCAGCGTACGGCTTCTCTCTACTCCGCCGCCGACAAAGCCAAGGCGGCCGAGATCGAGAAACAAGCCGCGGCCATCGACGCCGAGGCCACCAAGATGTATAAGGCCGCCCTCGACGTGATCTTCGAAAAGAAGATCCTCGAAGTTCCCGAAGCCGAGCGCGCCGCCTACCGCGTCGCCCGCAATTTGCCGGTCGCCAAGCGTACCAAGGAACAGGCGGCGCTCATTAAGAAATACTTCTCCGCTCAAGCGACCTTCGGCCTGGATCTCTACGACAAGGCCGCGGACAACAAGGTCATCGCGAAGCGCGCCGAAGCCACCGCCCTCCGAGCGAAGAAGCCCGTCGAAGGCCGCGTGAGCGTCCTCGTCGAACCCGTCAATGCGGCGCCGAAGAGCGAACTTCACCATCGCGGTGACCATGCCCAGCCCCGCCAAGCCGTCACGCCGGGCGAACTAGCGATCCTCGGTAATCCCGCCATCCCCGCAGACGACCCCAAGCTGACCACCACCGGTCGTCGCCTCGCCTACGCGAAGTGGCTGACCTCCGGCGAGCACCCGCTCGTCGGCCGCGCCCTGATGAACCGCGTGTGGATGCACCACTTTGGACGCGGCATCGTCAACAGCCCGGGCGACTTCGGCATGCTCGGCGAACGTCCGTCGCACCCGGAACTCCTCGACCACCTGGCCGGCCGCTTCGTCGAGACCGGCTGGAGCCTCAAGGCGATGCACCGCGAGATGATGCTCAGCCGGACCTATCGTCAGTCCGCCCGCAACGACGCCGCCCAGTCGGCCGACCCGGACAACACCCTGTTCGGACGTTACCGCATCCGCCGCCTCGACGCCGAGACCATCCGCGACGCCATGCTCGCCGTCAGCGGCAAGCTCAACCCCGAGATGTTCGGTGAACCGGTCACGGTCGGTAAGACCGGCGACGGTCGCATGATCCCCGGCGTCGAGATCCGGAACGTCAATCGCGACGTCATCAAGGTCGACACCTCCTCGCCGGCCGTCTTCCGCCGTTCGGTCTACCTCCAACAACGTCGCAGCGGGCCCGCCACGGCGCTGGCCACGTTCGACCTGCCCAATATGGATCCGAACTGCGAACGGCGCGACCTCACGACCGTCGCCCCGCAGTCTCTCTTCCTGCTGAACGACGAGTTCGTCATCGAACGCGCCAAGGACCTCGCCGCCCGCGTGATCAAGGAGCACCCGGCAGATGAGAACGCCCAGGTGCGCGCCGCATGGGTCCTCACCCAAGGCCGCGAGCCTTCCGCCAAGGAGCTGGCTGACTTCAATCGCCTCCTGGCCGAGCAGACCGAGCACTTCGCCAAGCTCAAGCCCGTCAAGCCCGTCGCGGACACCGCCCTCAAGGTCAAGCCGGTCAAGGTGAAGTCCACTTCCAAGAAAGCCGCGCCGCAGCCCACCTTCCCGGCTCCCGTGGCGACCACTCATGACGTCCGCGTCGAGGCGCTCGGCTCGCTCTGCCAGGTCCTCCTCGCCACCAATCGCTTCCTCCATGTCGACTAAGCTGCCCAACGGTCTCTGCTCCCGCCGCCACTTCCTCGAAGCCGGCGGCTTCGGCCTGGGCATGCTCGGCCTGGCCACGCTGCTCCGTCAGGACGGCCTCCTCGCCGCGCCGATCAAGCCGCTCCTCGGCAACGAAGTCTTCGACCTCCTGCCCAAGCAGCCGCCCCGCCCCGCCAAGGCCAAGGCGATGATCTCCCTCTTCATGATGGGCGGTCCGTCGCAGATGGATCTCTTCGACCACAAGCCGATGCTCACGAAGTGGCACGGCCAGAAATTCCCCGGAGACAATCTCAAATACGACAACGTCGCGCAGGCCTCGGCCAAGGTGCTGGGTTCGTTCTGGAAGTTCTCCCGCCACGGCAAGTGCGGCCTCGAACTCAGTGAACTCCTCCCGCAGCTCGGCACGGTCGCCGACGACATCTGCCTGATCCGCTCGATGAAGTCGGGCGTGAACAATCACCTGCAGGCCATGCTCGCCGTGCAGACCGGCCGCATCACCTCCGGCAATCCCACCATGGGCGCCTGGGCGACCTACGCGCTCGGCAGCGAGACCAAGGATCTGCCCGCCTACGTCGTCATGGGCCACCCGGGCGGACTGCCCACTTTTGCCAACCAGCATTGGTCCAACGGCTGGCTGCCCTCGATCTATCAGGGCACGTTTGTCCGCGCCACCGCCCCGCACATCCTCAACCTCGATCCGCCTGCCGCCCTCCAAGGTAAGCCGCAGGAACGCCAGATGGAGCTCCTCCGCGCGATGAACGCCGAGCACGCGGCCAACCATCCCGGCGAGACCGACCTCCAGGCGCGCATCCAGAGCTACGAACTCGCCGGGCGCATGCAGCTCGCCGCCAAGGAAGCCTTCGACATCTCGTCCGAGCCGAAGCACGTGCTCGAACTCTATGGCGTCGGCCGCAAGGAGTGCGATGACTACGCCCGCCGCTGCCTGATCGCCCGCCGCCTCGTCGAGCGTGGCGTCCGCTACGTGCAGGTGCTCAACGCAGGCCAGAGCTGGGACAGCCACGGCTCCATCAAGTCCGCCCTCCCGACCCTTTGCGCCGCCACCGATCGCCCGAGCGCGGCGCTCGTCGCCGACCTCAAGCAGCGCGGACTCCTCGACAGCACCATCGTGCACTGGGGCGGAGAGATGGGCCGCATGCCGGTCCTGCAGAACGACGCCGGGGAAGCCAAGTGGGGCCGCGACCATAATACCTATGGCTTCAGCCAGTGGGTCGCTGGCGGCGGCTTCAAGGGCGGCCTGAGCTATGGCGAGACCGACGAGTGGGGCCACCACGCCGTCAAAGACGTCGTCAACCATTACGACTGGCACGCCACGATGCTCGATTGCTTCGGCTTCGAACATGACAAGCTCACCTTCAAGCGAAACGGCGCCGCCCTGACCCTGACCAACAACCAGCCCGCCCGGGTGGTCCGCGAACTCCTGGCCTGAGCCCTCAAGGGGTTGCAAAACGCCAGAGGAGGACTTGATTGAGGGGGATGGTCCGCCCCGCCCTCTTGCTCGCGCTCGCCTGGTCCGCCATGGCCGACGCCAAGGTCTCCTTCAACCGGGAGATCCGCCCGATCCTTTCCGAGCAGTGCTTCTCGTGCCACGGTTTTGACGCGAAGCACCGCAAGGCCGACCTGCGCCTCGACACCCGCGAAGGCGCCTTGGCCGAGAACGACGGCGTCCGCGCAATCATCCCGGGCGACCCCGCCAAGTCCGAACTCTGGAAGCGGCTGTTGTCGCAGGATCCGGAAGAAGTGATGCCGCCACCCGAGGCCCATAAGCCGAAGCTTACCGCGAAGCAGCTCGCCACCCTCCGCCGCTGGATCGAAGAAGGCGCGCCTTACGAACCCCACTGGGCTTTCACCGCCCCGGTCCGCCCGACGCTGAAGGAGAAAGGTCCCGCTGCGATCGACGCGCTCATCGACCAAGGCCTCAAGGAAGCAGGCCTGACTCCCTCACCCGAAGCCTCGCCCGACAAGCTGCTACGCCGCGTCTCGCTCGACCTGACGGGCCTACCGCCCACGCCGGCCGAACTCGACGCCTTCGCCCAGGCCCGCGCCAAAGATCCGGAGGCGGCCTATGCCGCCGCCATCGATCGCCTGCTGGCTTCGTCCGCCTACGGTGAACGCTGGGGTCGCTGGTGGCTCGATCAGGCGCGCTATGCCGACAGCAACGGCTACTCGATCGACGCCCCGCGCAGTATTTGGAAATACCGCGACTGGGTCGTGGGCTCGCTCAACGCCGACCTGCCTTTCGATCGCTTCACGGTCGAACAGCTCGCCGGCGACCTCCTCCCGGACGCCGGCGAAGCGCAACGCATCGCCACGGGATTCCATCGCAACACGCCCATCAACCAAGAAGGCGGCATCGACGTGGAGCAGTTCCGCATCGACAGCGTCTTCGACCGCGTGGGCACCACCGGCACCGTCTGGCTCGGCCTGACCGTCGGCTGCGCGCAGTGTCACGACCATAAGTTCGATCCGATCACACAGAAGGAGTTCTACCGGATGTTCGCCTTCTTCAACAACCAGAAGGAGCCGACGATGAAGGTGTCAGACCCCTCCCGCGACGAAGCGAAGCTCGCCGCCGCCGTCCGCGACGCCGACCAGGCGCTCTCGGCGTTCCTCGATCAGCGCGCCCCTGCCCTGCAACAATGGGAGACCGGCCTGACCAAGGCCACGACCGCTAAACTCTCCGGCCAGGTGAAGGCCGCGCTGCGCAAACCCGCCGCGCAGCGTAACGCGACGGAACGCGCCCTCCTCTTCGCCGCCAGCCCCGGAGCCACGGATAAGACCTTCAAAGCCCTGCAGAAGAAGGCCAAGGATGTCGCCGACCTCCGTGATGGCGGACCGACGACGCTCGTGCTCAAGGAACTCGCGAAGACACGCAAGACGCACCTTCTGACCGCGGGCGACTTCACGCGTCCCGCCGAGGAGGTCACGCCTGGCGTCCTCTCCGTGCTGCATGCGTTCAAGCCGGACCAAGGTGCGGTCGACCGCCTCGATCTCGCCCGCTGGATCGCCTCCAATCAAAACCCGCTGACCGCCCGCGTCATCGCGAACCGCGTCTGGCAGGCCTACTTCGGCCGGGGTATCGTCGAGACCGACAACGACTTCGGCTCGCAAGGCACGCCGCCCTCCCATCCTGAGCTGCTCGACTGGCTCGCCGTGGAATTCGTCGAACAGGGATGGAGCCTTAAATCTCTGCACCGCACGATCGTCCATACGCGCGCCTATCGACGTGATTCCGCGAACCGGGCCGACCTCATCGAGAAGGACCCTGATAACCGCCTGCTCGCCCGGCAGACCCGTCTGCGCCTCGACGCCGAACTGGTCCGCGACTCCGCGTTGGTCGCCAGCGGCATCCTGACCCACAAGGTCGGCGGACCGCCCGTCTACCCGCCTATCCCGGATGGCGTGATGTCCCTCGGCCAGGTGAAGCGCGTCTGGAACACCAGCAAGGGTGCCGACCGCACCCGCCGCGGCCTCTACACCTTCACCTACCGCGTGACGCCGCCGCCGGCCTTCGCCGTCTTCGACGCCCCGGACGGACTGTCCACCTGCACGCGTCGCAATCGCAGCAACACCCCGCTGCAGGCCCTGACGCTCCTCAATGACCCGGCCTACTTCGAAGCCGCGCAGGCCTTGGCCAAGGTCATCGAGAAGGAAGGCATCGCCACCGCCTTCCGGCGCTGCACCTCCCGCGCCCCGGAGGCCGCCGAACTTGCCGTGCTCTCCCCGCTCGACCGACTCTCGGCCGCGCGCGCCCTGCTCAATCTCGACGAGACCATCACCCGTGACTGACCCCTTCCGCCTTCTCGGCCGCACCCGCCGGCACTTCTTCCGCGACTGCGGCGTCGGCCTTGGATCGATCGCCCTTTCCTCGCTGCTCGCCCAGGACAAACCCGCGGCTTCGGCCGATCCGCTCGCGCCCAAGACGCCGCACCACAAGCCCAAGGCGAAGAGCATCATCTACCTCTTCATGGCCGGCGGCCCCAGCCAGCTGGAGTTCTTCGACCACAAGCCCAAGCTCAACGAACTCAACGGCCAGCCCATTCCCGCCAGCTTCATCGAAGGCAAGCGTTTCGCCTTCATGGGCTCGAGCCACCGCGTCAACCTGCTCGGCCACGACAAGAAGTTCAAGCAGCACGGCCAAAGCGGCGCGTGGGTGAGCGACATGCTCCCGCACACGGCCGCGATTTCCGACGACCTCTGCTTCGTCAAGACCTGCAAGACCGACCTCTTCAACCACGCCCCGGCGAAGCTCTTCATGAACACCGGCAGCGGCCTCTTCGGCCGTCCGAGCATGGGTGCGTGGATGACTTACGGCCTCGGCAGCGAGTGCGCCGACCTCCCCGGCTTCGTCGTCCTGCAGAGCGGCCCGCGCGGTCCGCGCGGCGGTGCTTCGCTCTGGAGCAGCGGCATGCTCCCGAGCACCTACCAGGGCGTTCCCCTGCGCGCATCGGGCGAACCCATCCTCAACCTCACCAACCCGCAAGGCGTGGCCTCCGAGGACCAACGCAAGGTCATCGATGCCGTGCGCGAGCTGAACCGTGGCCGTCTGGAGAAGACCGGCGACGACGAGATCTCGGCGCGCCTCAACGCCTACGAGATGGCCTACCGCATGCAGACCAGCGCCCCCGCGGTCATGGACCTCAAGGGCGAGAGCAAGGCGACCCTCGACCTCTACGGCATCAAGGATCCCGCCGAAGCCAGCTTCGCCCGCAATTGCCTGCTCGCCCGCCGCCTCGTCGAACGTGGCGTGCGCTTCATCCAACTCTACGACACCAACTGGGACCACCACGGCGGCGTCACCGAGAACCTGCAAAAGCATCTGCCCATGAAGGCCAAGGACATCGACCAGGCCTGCGCGGCGCTGGTCAAAGACCTCAAGTCCCGCGGGCTGCTCGACGACACCATCGTCGTCTGGGGCGGCGAGTTCGGCCGCACGCCGATGGGCGAGGTCCGTGAGTCCACCGGACGCAACCACCACATCGACGCGTTCACCATGTGGTTCGCGGGCGGCGGTTTCCGCCCGGGCATGACCTATGGTGAGACCGACGAATTCGGCTTCGGCGCGGTCAAGGATCCCGTCCATGTCCGCGACATCCACGCGACGCTCCTCCATCAGATGGGCCTCAACCATGAAAGGCTCAGCGTGAGGTCCCAGGGCCTCGACGTCCGCCTCACCGGGGTCAACCCGGCCAAGGTGATCAAGCCGCTGCTAGCCTGACGGGCCCGGAGGGGAACTTTGCGACCTCCGACCTGTCAGATCGGGAGGCACTCTCGATCCGACGCCCCCAAAGCAGGCCCTTCCCACCAAGGAAAGGCTCGCTTCGGGAAGTCCGCCTATCGCAAAATATCACCACACCCCTTTAGCCAGCCCCTGACATGAATCGCCGCCGCTTCATCCTCCGCTCCCTCGGCGCCAGCCTGGCCCTGCCGGGACTCTGCTCGCTCAGCGCGAAGGCCCTCAGCGGCAACCCCACCGTCCAGACGTCCAAGGGAGCCGGCATCGGTGCCCGTCGCTTCGTGGCCATCGGCAACCTCCTCGGCTACCAGACCAAGCAGCTGTTCCCGAAGACCGCCGGTCGCGATTTCGAAAAGACGACCTTGCTGGAGCCCGTCTGGGAACAGCGCGAACGGATGACCGTCTTCCGCGGCCTCGACCACGGCGTCAAAGGCGGACACTTCGCGGTGCACTCCTTCCTCTCCGGTGTGCTCAACTCCGAAGCGCAGAACCGTCCGGACGGCAACGTCTCGCTCGACCAGTTCCTCGCCGAAGAGATCGGGCACCAGACCCGCTTCCCTTCCCTCACCGTCGGCTCCGAAGGCGGCATCCACGGCGGTTGCCAGATCGCCTGGACGAAGGCCGGCGTGCGCGTGCCGCCGATCACCAACCCGGCCGAACTCTTCGACAAGCTCTTCGTCAGCGACTCCGCCGAACGCCGCAAACGTCGCGAACAGGACAACCGCGTGCAGGCCTCGATCCTCGACTCCGTACGCGAGGAGGCCAAGCGCCTCTCCGGCCAGGTCAACCAGGAGGACAAGGCCAAGCTCGACGAATACTTCACTTCCGTCCGCGACGTCGAGAAGCGCCTCGAACTGCGCCAGCGCTGGACCCATCTCCCGAAGCCGGCGGCCCCCTTCGGCAAGCCGGCCAACCGCAACCCGGTCGACGACCTGCCGCTGATGTATGAGCTGGTCGCGCTCGCCCTGCAGACCGACAGCACCCGCATCGCCACGCTGGAGATCGGCGGTGACTTCATGCCGCAGCATCTCGGCATCAAGAAGGACTACCACGGCCTTTCGCACCATGGCAACGACCCCGAGTCGATCGCCCACCTGATCAGCCTCGAGCGCTACCAGATCGCGCAGTATGGCAAGTTCGTCGGTCGCCTAGCGCAGATGAACGACGGCGACGGCACCCTGCTCGACTCCACGACGGTGCTCTTCGGCAGCGGCATGGGCGACGCCAACTCGCACCGAAACTCCGACCTCCCGATCTTCCTCGCCGGCGGCGGCTACAAGCACGGCACGTTCCGCGAAGTCTCGCGCGAGGTGAAGCACAAGGTGCCGCTCTGCAACCTCTTCGTCGACATCGCCCAGAAGATGGGCGTCGAAACGGAAGCCTTCGGCAGCAGCACGGGGCGTTTCGCCTGATCTTCAGCGCACCGCGGTCGTGAGCCTGCTTCCGGTATTCCGAACCCTGGCGTCCCTCCGACGCACCTGGCTGGCCTTGTCCGTGATCCTGTCGGCCGCGGCCTTATCCGCCGCCGAGACGCCCGCCAAGCAGGTCGAGCAATTCCTGAGCCGCTACTGCTTGGAATGCCACGCGGCCGACGTCCAGAAGGGCGACCGCTCCTTCGAGAAGTTCACGCTGCCGCTGAGGACGCTGCCCGAGGTCATCGAGGCCCGCGATATCATCGACCAGCTGACCCTGCGGGAGATGCCGCCGAAGAAGGCCGACCAGCCGACCGACGAAGAGCGCCTGGCGGCGATCCGCGCCCTGCGGGCCGGCACCGCTTCGGCCCAGACTTCGCTCCAGAGCACCGGCTCACGCACGGTCCTGCGCCGGCTTTCCAACCGCGAATACGAGAACACCCTCGCCACCCTGTTCGGACGCCGCGTCGACACGCTCGGACTGACCGCCGACTTTCCCAAAGAGAAGACCGCGCGGCACCTCGACACGATCGGTCAGTCACTGGTGACCTCCGGCTTCCTGGTCGACCAGTATTTCCAGTCCGCCAACCGCCTCGTCGAGACCCGCCTCGGCAAGCCCGCCACCGCGCCGCAGACCTGGCGCTTCAACAAGAACTTCATCCAATACGAAGAACTGACGGGCTCTCATAAGAGCGCCTTCAACTTCCGCTACCTCAACCTTTACGAACAGCCGAACACCGACACCCGCCAGGGCGGCTACGGTCACATCGAGGACTTCCGCCAGGGCGTGCCGGTCTCCGGCCTCTACGACATCGAGGTCGAAGCGGCGGCCCTGCACCGCGACACCCATTACGATCCCGCCATCTTCGGCATCGACCTCTCGGAACCGTTCATCCTCGGCGTCGTGCCCGGTGACATCACCAAGGGCCACATCCACTATCCGCAGGCCATCGAACCGCTGCTCGCCAGCAGCGTCGTGCCCGACAACACCCCGACCCGCCTCAAGTTCCGCGTCTGGCTCGAGGCCGGCCAGACCCCGCGCTTCATCTTCCCGAACGGACCCTACGAATCGCGCGCGTCGGTCATTACGATCAACAAGCGCTACGAGAAGGAGTTCTCTACGCCGGTCGGCTCCTCAGGCGTCGGCCGCTCTCACATCCTCCGCGAAGGCAAGCTGCCGCACATCCGCATCAGCGAGATCGTCGTCCAAGGCCCGGTGACCGAGGCGGTCGGCGGGGCCGAAGAGATCGCCGTGTTCGGTCCGGAAGGCTTCAAGCCGGAGCGTGCCCACGACCAGCTGTTCGCCTTCGCGACGAGGGCCTACCGTCGTCCGCTGCAGGACGCCGACCGTGCGCCGATCCGCAAGTTGTATGAGCAACGCCTCGCCGAAAAAGCCAGCCCCCGCCAGGCGGCGCTCGATGCGGTGAAGCTCATCCTTTGCTCCCCTTCCTTCCTCTACCTCAGCGAGGTCACTCAGGAGAACGACCGTCGACTCCAGCCCCATGATCTCGGCACGCGTCTCGCTTATGCCCTCTGGGCCACGACGCCCGACGAGGCCCTGTTCGCCTCGGCGGCTTCGGGGAAGCTCACCGAGGATGCGGAACTGAAGAAGCAGATCGACCGCCTGCTGGCCGATGTCCGACTGGAGGGCTTCATCGGCGGCTTCCTGGACAGCTGGCTGAACATGCGCGAGCTCGGCGGCATGCCCCCGCCCCGCGAGACGAACCGAGCCTACTATGCCGAGGACCTGCCCGCCTCGATGAAGACCGAGGCGCGCCTGTTCTTCCGCGAGATGCTCATGGAGAACCGCCCAGTGAACCAGTTCCTCCGCGCCGACTACAGTTTCATCGATAAGAAACTCGCCAAGCTGTATGACCTGCCCGAACAGAAGACCCTGCGCCTCGCCGACGGTTTCCAGAGGGTCAGCCTGAAGGACGACAAGCATCGGGGCGGCCTGCTCGGCATGGCGGCCGTGCTGACGGTGAGCGCAAACGGCGTGGAGACCTCACCGGTCACGCGCGGCGCCTGGGTCAGCGAGAACATCCTAGGCATCAAGCCCCCGCCCCCGCCGGACACCGTGCCGGCCATCGAACCGGACGTCAGCGGCACGACCACCATCCGCGAGCGTCTCGCGAAGCACAGCACCGACCGAGCCTGCGCCGAGTGCCACCGCAAGATCGACCCGCTCGGCTTCAGCCTGGAATCCTTCGACCCGGTCGGCCGCTGGCGCGTGAACTACGCGAAGCCGAAGAAGGGCCCGGCGCCGAAGATCGACACCTCCGGGGAATTCGCCTCCGGCGAGACCTACAAGGACTTCGCCGGCTTCCGCGACCTCCTGCACGAGCGACGCGAAGAGATGTTCACCCGCCACCTCATCCGCTCATTGCTCGCGTACAGCACCGGACGGCTCATGGAGCCGGCTGATGAATTCGCCGTCGACCGCATCCACGATAAGGTCAAGCAGCAGGGCCTCGGCCTGCGCAGCCTGGTCGTCGAGTGCCTGACCAGCGACGTCTTCCGTTCCCGCTGACCCGAAGGGTCCGACAGGACCCCAAAGTGAGACGATAGTGCCACCCTGTGAAACATCGGGCGTAGTAGTCTGTCCAAAGAGGGGTAGAATAGACAGACCCCATGAGCGACCCCCTCGAGCTGACCCGCCGCCGCTTCCTTGGCCAGATGACCACTGGCATGACGGGGCTGGCGTTATCGCGCCTGCTCATGAGCGATCTCGGTGCCGCCGTGCCTCCCGGCGCCCACTTCGCCCCGAAGGCGAAGCAGGTGCTCCAGATCTTCTGCCCGGGCGCGGCTTCGCACATCGATCTCTGGGACCACAAGCCGCTCCTGGAGAAATACGACGGGACTCCCCTGCCCGGTCCGGTCGAGGTGACCTTCCAAGGTAAGAACGGCAACCTGATGAAGTCCCCTTGGGCCTTCAAGCCGGCCGGCAAGAGCGGCAAGATGATCAGCTCCAACCTGCCGCACATGGCGCAGCACGTCGACGACATCGCGTTCATCCACTCGATGACGTCGCGTAGCAATACCCACGGCCCGGGCTGCGTGGCGATGAACACCTGCTTCACCCGCGAAGGCTACCCGAGCGGCGGGGCGTGGATCAGCCATGCGCTCGGCTCGCTCAACCAGAATCTGCCGACCTACGTGTCAGTCCAGGATGTCCGCGGCGAACCGCCGAACGGCAAGGCCAACTGGGGTAACGGCTTCCTGCCCGCCCGCCATCAAGGCGTGAGCATGGCCGCCCAACAGGCGCTGCGTAACCTCGATCGCCCGGCCGGCATCTCTTCGGCCGAAGACGAGGCCACCCGCGAATTCCTCCGCGCTACGAACCTCGAACACGCCGAGGCCCACGCCGGCAACGACGAGCTCCGCGCCCGCATCGCGGCCTACGAACTAGCCGCGAAGATGCAGTTGGCCGCGCCGGAGGTCAGCGACTTGTCCCGCGAGCCGGATCACGTCCACGCGCTCTATGGCACGAAGGACGCCAACCCGCTCAAGGCGGCCTACGCCAAGAACTGTCTGCTGACCCGTCGCTTCCTCGAACAGGGCGTGCGCTACGTCAGCCTCTACTGCGCCTCCCGCGCCAGCGGGGTCGACGGACTGCTCAACTGGGACGCCCACCGCACGCTGAAGGCCGACTATGACCGCCACTGTCCGGTCTTCGACCAGCCTACCGCCGCCCTGCTCGCGGACCTGAAGCAGCGCGGGATGCTCGACGACGTGCTCATCATCTGGTGCACGGAGTTCGGCCGCATGCCCACCCACCAGGTCGGCACGACCGGGCGCGACCACAACCCGGATGCCTACACGGCCTGGATGATGGGCGCCGGCGTGAAGGGCGGCGTATCCTACGGCGCGACCGACGACTTCGGCCGCCGCAGCGTCACCGATGTCGCGACCTGCTACGACTTCTACGCGACGGTACTCCACCTGCTGGGCCTCGATCACGAGAAGCTGACCTATTACCACAACGGCGTGAACCGCCGGTTCACCGACGTCCACGGCCACGTGATCAAGCCGATCCTCGCATGAGCCGCCTGAGCCTCGCCCTCGCCCTGCTCACCTGCGGACGCATCATCGCCGCCGACGACCCGGGAAGCGTGGCGTTCTTCGAGCAGAAGATCCGTCCGGTGCTCGTCGAACATTGTTACGAATGCCATAGCTCCAAGGCCAAGAAGCTGAAGGGCGGCCTTTACCTCGACTCCAAGGCTGGTTGGCAGAAAGGCGGCGACGCCGGTGTCCCGACGATCATCCCGGGCAAGCCGGACGAAGGCCTGTTCCTCCGCTATGTCCGCCACCTCGAGCCGGACATGGAGATGCCGCCGAAGAAGCCGAAGCTACCCGACGCGCTCATCGCCGACTTCGCCTCCTGGATCAAGGCCGGGGCCGTCGACCCGCGCGACCAGGCGACCGTCGAGGTCAAGCGCGCCGACAAGTCCTGGTGGTCCCTCCAGCCGCTCGCCAAGGATTCCAAGCACGCCGATATCGACGGCTTCATCGACGCCAAGCTCGCCGAACAGAAGCTGACCCGCAGCGCCCCCGCCAAGCCCCAGGCGCTGATCCGTCGGCTGAGCTACGACCTCACCGGCCTCCCGCCCACGCAGGCCGAAGTCGAAGCCTTCGTCGCGGCGCATCAGGCCGATGCCCGCAAGGCGACCGAAGCCCTCGTCGACCGCCTGCTGGCCTCCCCTCGTTACGGCGAACACTGGGGCCGCCACTGGCTCGACGTCGTCCGCTTCGGCGAAAGCAACGGCTTCGAACGCAACTTCGTCATCGATGACCTCTATCCGTTCCGCGACTACGTCATCCGCTCATTGAACGACGACAAGCCCTTCGACCAGTTCATGCGCGAGCACCTCGCTGGCGACGTGCTCGGCAAGTTCGACCCCGCGGTCGAGATCGGCAGCGCCTTCCTCGTCGCCGGCCCGTATGACGACGTGGGCAACCAGGACGCCACCGCCCAGAAGGTCATCCGCTCCGCCACCCTCGACGACATGGTCACGGCGACGGGCAGCGCCTTCCTCGGCCTCACCATCAACTGCGCCCGCTGCCACCACCACAAGTTCGACCCCATCCCGACCGAAGACTATTACCGCATACGCTCCGCCTTCGAAGGCGTCGTCCACGGCCGCCGTCCGCTCGCGACCAAAGAGCAGACCCAGGCCTTCAATGCCGCGATGGGCCCTCTGAACAAGGAACGGTCCAAGGTCGTCGGCGAACAGGAGACCCTGACGAAGGCCATCGAAGCCAAAGCTAAGGCGCTGCTGGCCACCCGTAAGTATCCGCGCCCGAAGGCGGACACCCTGCTGACCGAAGAAACGATCACGCCGACCGAAGCCCGCTTCGTGAAGCTCACCATGTCCGCGACCTCCGCCAACCCCAAGAGCGGCGGCGGCGGACGCATCTCAGAGTTCGAGATCTGGACCGCTGAGCCGACGCCCCGCAATGTCGCCCTCGCCTCCAACGGCTCCAAGGCCGAAGGCGTCAAGGGCATGACCGCCGAAGACTTCCCCACGGCCTACAGCGCCGCCCTCACCATCGACGGCGACGAAGGCGCACAGTGGTATATCGGAACCCCGGCCGAACTGGTCATCACCCTGCCCCGCGTCGAGAAGATCGGCCGCCTCGGCTATCGCACGGCCAAGGGACGAATCGTCCGCGACAACACCCAAGGGGCCACGCCTTGCGAATACGAGATGTTCGTCTCCCTCGACGGTAAGGATTGGAAGAAAGTCGCGGATTCCTCAGATCGCGAAGCCTGGTCGCCCGCGCACGCCTTCGAACGGGTCCGCAAGGAAGTCACCACGCCCGCCGAAGCCAAGCAACTTGGACTGCTGACCCGCCAGTTGGCCGACGTCGACAAGCGCATCGCCGCTGTGCCCAAGCTCCCCGCCGCCTGGATCGGCACCCATCAGCCCAAACCCGCCCCGACCTTCGTCGAGAAGGGCGGCGACCCGACCAAGCCGGCCGCCCAGGTCGTCCCGTCCAGCCTCGCCGTACTGGACCTCGTCACCAAGCCCTACGCCCTGAAAGCCGACGCGGGTGAAGGCGAACGCCGCGTGGCCTTGGCCGAATGGATCACCCGTGATAACCCCATCACCGCCCGCGTGCTGGCCAACCGCCTCTGGCATTACCACTTCGGCACCGGCCTCGTGGATACCCCGAGCGACTTCGGCTTCATGGGCAGCAAGCCCACGCACCCGGAGCTCCTCGATTTCCTCGCCCAGCGATTGATCAAGAACGGCTGGAAACTGAAGTCACTGCACCGAGAGATCGTCCTCTCGCAGGCCTACCTGCAGTCAGCGGACTTCAATGAGTCCGCCGCGCGAGTCGACAAGGACGCCCGCCTGCTTTGGCGCTTCCCGCCGCGCCGCCTGCGTGCCGAGGAGATCCGCGACACGATGCTCGCGACCGCCGGGCAACTGAAGCTCGAGCCCATGGGCGGACCGGGCTTCCGCCTCTATCGCTATCTCGTCAACAACGTCTCGACCTACATCCCTCTCGATACCCCGGGGCCGGAAACCTATCGCCGCTCGGTCTATCACCAGAACGCCCGCGCCAGCGTGGTCGACGTCCTGAACGACTTCGATCTGCCCGACATCGCCTTCGCCGCACCGAAGCGCGCCAATACCACGTCACCCCTGCAGGCCCTCACGCTGCTCAACAACGGCTTCACCCTCGACATGGCCAAGGCGCTTGCCGCCCGTCTCGACGGACCCGACCCGATTGCCCAGGCCTATTTGTTCGCCCTGCAGCGTCAGCCCACATCCACCGAACGCGCCGCCGCCGAGAAGCTGCTCGCCCAGCACGGCAAGCCCGCCTTCTGCCGCGCCCTGCTGAACAGCAACGCCCTGATCTTCGTGGAGTGAGCGGCGCGGATACCTTTCACCTTCACATTTCTTAGGTTTCTGCCTGTCTCGAAGCATGAACCGAAAGCACTCATTACTTTCGACGGCCCTGATGACACTGATGGCAGCCGTATCCTTCGCGGAACCCATCCTAAAAGACGGCTGGGATGCCAAACAAGCCGGCGACAAGGTGATGGCCGGAATGATCAAGGTCAGCGCCGCTCAGGTCAAAGGCGCGCATGACGCCGACCTGGCCCTCGTGGGCGATCGCGCCTACGTGGTCGAACACGACAACGACATCAAACCAGGCCACGGCGCCGGCAACGCCCAATACTGCGTGCTCACGATCGTGAACCTGAAGTCCATGCAGGTGGAGCGCACCATTCCGATGGCCAAGTCCGCCGAGGCCTTCGCCAATGAGACACTGCCGGCCGGCGCCTGCTTCGTCCCTCGCATCATCCGCCTCGATGATCACACGCTCCGCTGCTTCTTCGCGTGCGAGGACCAGAGTGGACGCCGTCAGTCCCAGACCTGGTATCGGGACTTCGATCTCCGCACGCAGACTTTCTCGCCGAACATCCATCGGGTCAGACTGAAGACCGCCGACAGAATCTTCGACCTTCAGCCCAACCACTTCCATGCCGACGCGGCCAAGCATGGCTTCAAGCAGCCCGCCAAGGCCTTCGGGCTCTACCTGCTGGACTCCTTCAAGCAGATCGACGGGCGCACCATCCTCGCGATCAACAATTTCCCCGGGGCCCAAAATGCCCTCGCGACCCTGAACGAGGCCCGCGACACGATCGAGATCATCGGACATTACAACGAGCCCGCCGAAGCCCGGCTCACCGAGTCCTCCGTCAACCGGCTGCCCGACGGCACCTGGCTCGCCATCTGCCGGAGCGAGAGCGGCAATCGCAACTATCGGTTCGTCACCAGCAAGGACGGCAGGACATGGAGTCCAGGCGAAGAGCGCCCCTTCGTCAGCAAGGGCAGTAACTCGAAGCCCACTTTTGATAAGTTCGATGGCGTCTACTACCTCGGCTGGCAGGAGGCCTCCAGGATCGTCGATGGTCACGGCGTCGGCCGATACATCTTCAACGTAGAGGTCTCCCGCGACGGCGTGACCTGGGAGCGCAAGTATCGGTTCGAGGCCATCGAATCCTTCCAATACCCCACCTTCCGTCAGCACGATGGCTCGATCTGGTTCGCCGTGACGCAGGGCAAAGGCGGCAGCACGGATCGGATTATGTTCGGAAAACTGGAGTAAGTCTCCTTAAGTCGGGGCATGCCCCTCCGCCGCTCCGTCGCGCTGCTGACCCTGCTTCTCTGCTCCTCCCTCTTCGCCGCCGAGACCTTCGAGGTCGACGGGCATAAAGCCGTGATCCATCCGGCGACCAAGCCTGCCGAAGGCAAGCCGTGGCTGTGGTATGCGCCGGCGCTCAAGGGCGGCGTCTCCATCGTCCAGCACAAACTCTACGCCGACGCCTGCCAGCAGGCCGGCATCGCCATCGCGGGCTACGACCTCGGCGAAGTCCGCGGCGCACCCAAGAGCGCGGCGCAGTTCACGAAGTTCTACGAAGAGATGGTCAAGCGAGGCTACTCGCCCAAGCCGATCATGCTCGGCCAGAGCCGCGGCGGGATGATGACCCTCACCTGGGCGTTCCGTAATCCCGAGAAGGTGAAGGCCTGGATCGGCATCTACCCGGTCTGCAACCTCGCCAGCTGGCCGCTCAAGAATTCCAAAGCCCAGACCCTCGCCGACTTCGGCCTGACCGAGGCCGAGCTCACCGCCCGGCTCAAGGAGTTCAACCCGCCCGACAACCTCGCCGGCCTCGCCGCCGCCAAAGTCCCGATGTTCGCCGTCCATGGCGACAACGACGTCGTCGTCCCGCATCAGGACAACACCCTCCTCCTCAAGGCCCGCTACGAGGCCCTCGGCGGCAAGTTCACGGTCAAGATCGTCCCCGGCGAAGGCCACAAGGTCGGCCCCTCCTTCTTCGCCTGCCCGGAGCTGGTCGAGTTCCTGTTAAAAGAGGCAAAATGACGGCCTAGGCCGCAGGAAAAGGTGGAACTCCGAGGGCGGGCGGGTTACCCAGAGGTACCCCATGTTCCGCCGCCTCCCCATAGGCCTGGCCCTGCTCCTGCAGGGACTGGCATTCGCCGAGACCCGCGACCTCATTTTGTTCGCCGGGCAGTCCAACGCGGTCGGCTTCGACGCCTATGCGGAAGAGCTCCCGGCCGACCCGAAGGACGCCGCGACGATGTTCTGGTGGCGCGTGGGCGATCCGCCTCCCGACGAATTCGACGGCAGCAGCGCCCGCCAGTGGACGACCCTGCAGTTCCAGCCGCGCACTCCCGCGATGCCGGCCGTCGACGGCAAAAAGGTCGCCCGCCAATACGGCAACTTCAACCTGAAGTCCAAGGGCGGCTTCGGACCCGAGATCGGGATGGTCCGCACGCTGGCGACGAAAGAATCTCGTCCGCTCGCGGTCATCAAGACGGCCTTCAGCGGCACCTCCGTCGCGGCCGACTGGAACGTCGGACTACCCGGCAAGGCCGACGCGTGCTACCGAGCGATGATCGACGAAGCCAAGGCCGCCATCGCCTCCGCGAAGTCGAAGGACGTCACCTTACGTCCTCGCGCGTTCGTCTGGGTACAAGGCGAGAGCGACGCCAACGCGAAGGACGCCGCCGCCTACGTGACCAATCTGTCGGCGATGCTGAAAAACCTGCGTACCGATCTCGACGCGCCGGACCTGATCCTGCTCCTCGGAGTCAACACGCGCTTCGGCAACGGCAAGAACGCCTTCATGCCGAAGGTCATCGAGGCCCAGCAGGAAGTCGCCGCCGCCCTGCCCCGCGCCCGCTATGTCGACACCGCCGGCGCCGAGACGCTCCCGCCTTCGCACACGCACTTCACCGCCGCGGGCACGCTCGAGATCGGGCGTCGCTACGCCGAAGCCCTCCTCGCCGCCGAAACCGCCTTTACCAAGTAGACCATGCGTTCCGCCCCCCTGCTCCTGACCTTCGCCGCCCTCGCCGCCGAGGCCGCCCCGAAGCTCGACTTCAACCGGGACATCCGCCCGATCCTATCCGACAACTGTTTCGCCTGTCACGGCTTCGACGCCAAGAAGCGCAAGGCCGACCTCCGGCTCGACACCGCGGAAGGCGCCACTGCGATCAATGACGGCGTGCAGGCGATCAAGCCGGGCGACCCCGATGGCAGCGAACTGATCAAGCGCCTCCTCACGAAAGACCCCGAAGAAGTGATGCCGCCGCCGGAATCGCACAAGAAGCTTACCCAGGCCCAGATCGATACCCTGCGCCGCTGGATCGCCGAAGGCGCGCCCTACCGTAAGCACTGGAGCTTCGAGCCCCCGGTGCGTCCGCCGGTGCCCGCCGCCGCAGCCGGCACCTCGCCGATCGACGCGTTCCTGCAAGCGGAACTTTCCGTCAAGGGCCTGCGTCCAGGCCCCGAAGCCGACAAGGCCCGCCTTCTTCGCCGCGTGACGCTGGACCTCACCGGCCTACCGCCCACGCCCACTGAGGTCGAAGCCTTCCTCGCCGATAACTCTCCGCAGGCCTACGACAAGGTCATCGAACGCCTCCTGACCTCCTCCCGCTACGGCGAACACATGGCCCGCGGCTGGCTCGACGCCGCCCGCTATGCCGACACCCATGGCCTGCACCTCGACAACGAGCGCAGCATGTGGCCCTACCGCGACTGGGTCGTGAAGGCCTTCAACGACAACCTACCTTTCGACGTCTTCACCACCTGGCAGCTCGCCGGGGACCTCCAGCCGAACGCCACCCGCGAACAGCGCATCGCCAGCGGCTTCAATCGCTGCAACGTGACCACCAGCGAAGGCGGCTCCATCAACGACGAACTTCTCTTCCGTTACGCCGTCGACCGCACCGATACCACCATGGGCGTCTGGATGGGCCTCACCGCCGGCTGCGCGGTCTGCCACGACCACAAGTTCGATCCGGTCACGACCAAGGAGTTCTACTCGCTCTACTCGTTCTTCTACAGCGCCGCCGATCCGGCCATGGACGGCAACATCCTGCTGACGCCTCCGGTGCTGATGTTGTCCACTCCCGAACAGGAGAAGAGCCTCAAGGACTTCGATGCCAAGATCGCCGCGCACCAGAAGGCCGTCCGTGACGCCATCGCCTCCCTCAAATACGTCGACCCCGCGACACTCACGCCGCCCCCGCCCGTCCGCACCGGCGAGACGGTCTGGTTCGAGGACGCCTTCCCCGAAAAGGCCAAGGTCAACGGCACCGGCGGCGCCACCACTTTCGTCGAAGCCAGCCAAGGCCCGGTGCATAGCGGCAAGCGGGCGCTCAAGCGCACGGCCAAGGGCGTCGCGCAGGATTACTTCGAGAACGGGGCCGCGTTCGTGATTCCGCCTAACGGCGTCATCTCCGTCTGGACCTACCTCGACCCCAAAGACGTCCCCAAGGCGATCATGCTCCAATTCCACGTCGGCGGCTGGAACCACCGCGCGTTCTGGGGTGAAGAAGGCGCGATTCCCTTCGGCAAGGTCCGCACGCCGGAGAAGGTTAACATGGGCAAACTGCCCGAACCCGGCAAGTGGACCCAGTTGAAGATCGATATCGCCAAGCTCGGTCTCAAGCCAGGCATGAAGGTCGACGGCTTCGCTTTCACGCAGTTCGACGGCACGGTCTATTGGGACCGCCTCGCGATCAACCATCGCATCGAAGAGGCCAAGGACGTCCAGTGGTCCTTCAAATTCTGGTCCGAGAAGAACCAAGGCTCCCGCGTGGCCGAACTTCCGGGCGACCTGCAGACCCTCGTGCGCGGCAAGAAAGCGGCACTATGGACCGACGCCGAGCGCAAGCGTTTGCTCGACTGGTGGCTGGAGAATGAATTCCAAGGCGGCCGGGAACAACTCGACGGCCTGCGCGCCGCGAAGCTCGCCGAGGAATCGCGCAAGAAAGCCTTGAACGACATGATCCCCGCGACGCTCATCATGGCCGAGCTCCCGCAGCCCCGTCAGGCCAAAGTGATGATCCGCGGTCAATACGACAAGCCCGGCGAAGCGGTCTCCCGCGGCGTACCCGCGGCCTTCCATCCCCTGCCGAAGAAAGAGACCTACGACCGCCGCGACCTCGCGGCCTGGCTGCTTTCGCCGGCCAATCCGCTGACCGCCCGCGTGACGGTCAACCGCTACTGGCAACAGTTTTTTGGCTACGGTCTGGTCAAGACCAGCGGCGACTTCGGCTCGCAGGGCGATTCGCCCAGCCACCCGGAACTCCTCGACTGGCTCGCCGTGGATTTCCGCGAGACCGGCTGGGATGTGAAGCGCCTCGTGCGTCAGCTCGTCAGCAGCGCCGCCTATCGTCGCTCCGCCGCAGCCTCACCGGAACTCCTGACCAAAGATCCGGAGAATCGCCTCCTCGCCCGCGGTCCGCGCCATCGCCTCGACGCCGAGGTCATCCGGGACCAGGCGCTCTTCGTCTCCGGTCTGCTCAGCCCGCGCATGGGCGGCAAGGGCGTGCGCCCCTACCAGCCTGACGGCGTCTGGGAACCGGTCGGCTTCACCGGCAGCAACACCGCCCGCTACACGCGCGACACCGGCGAAGCGCTCTACCGCCGCTCGCTTTACACCTTCTTGAAGCGCACCGCGCCGCCGCCCTCGATGGTCACCTTCGATGCGCCCGCCCGTGAGGCGAGCTGCGTCCGCCGTGAGCTCAGCAACACGCCGTTGCAGGCGCTCGCGCTGCTCAACGATGTCCAACACGTCGAAGCCGCCCGTGCGTTCGCCCAGCGGATCCTCAAGGAAGGTGGCGCCACCGATGAGACCAAGGCCGCGTTCGCCTGGCTGACGGCCGTCGGCCGTCGTCCTGCCGCGAGCGAGACCCAGGTCACCCTCGACGCCCTCCGCGCCCACCGCGCCCGTTACGCCGCCCAGCCGGCCGACGCGACCAAGCTGATCACCTTCGGCGAATCCAAGCCCGACGCCTCCCTGCCCGCGCCCGAAGTCGCGGCGTGGACCCTCACCGCCAGCCTCCTTCTCAACCTCGACGAGACCCTCAACCGATGAACGACCCGATCCAAGACCACCTGCGCCTCCTGAACCGCCGAAGCTTCCTGAGCACCGCCGGACTCGGCGTCGGCGGCGTCGCCCTCGCCGGCTTGCTCTCCCGCGAGGCCCAGGCCGCGAACACCGTGCACAAGCCGCTCGCCGGCTACCCGCACTTCGCCCCCAAGGCCAAGCGCATCATCTACCTGCACATGAACGGCGCGCCGTCCCAGCTCGACCTCTGGGACTACAAGCCGCAGCTGGAGGCCCACTTCGACAAGGACCTGCCGGAGAGTATCCGCAACGGTCAGCGCATCACCACCATGACCTCTGGTCAGGCCCGCTTCCCGGTCGCCCCAAGCCAGTTCAAGTTCGCCCAGCACGGTAAGTCCGGACGCTGGATCAGCGAACTCCTCCCGCACACCGCGAAGGTGGTCGACATGCTCGCGGTGATGAAGTCGGTCAGCACGACCGCCATCAACCATGACCCGGCCTGCACGTTCGCGATGACGGGCAATGAGATTCCCGGCAAACCGAGCATCGGCTCATGGATCAGCTACGGCCTCGGCAGCGAGAGCGACGACCTTCCGTCTTTCGTCGTCCTCACGCCCAAGAGCGCCGGCGGCCAGGCGCTGTTCACGCGCATGTGGAGCAGCGGCTTCCTGCCGACCCGCCACACGGGCGTCGCGCTCCGCTCCGGCGGCGACCCGGTGCTCTATGTTCAGAATCCGCCCGGCGTGCAGCCTGGCGACCGCCGCATCACGCTCGACGCCCTCGCCCAGCTCAACGCCGCCGGCCACCGCGAACTCGGCGACCCCGAGACGCTCACCCGCACGGCCCAATATGAGATGGCCTTCCGCATGCAGGCCAGCGTGCCCGACCTGACCGACCTCTCCAAGGAGACCCCGGCCACGCTCGAACTCTACGGACCCGAGGTAAAGGAGTCCGGCACCTTCGCCCACAGCGCCCTGCTCGCCCGCCGCATGGTCGAACGCGGCGTCCGCGTGGTCCAGATCCTCCACCGCGGCTGGGACCAGCATGGCAACCTGCCCAAAGACATCGCCCGCCAGTGCCAGCAGACCGACCAGGCCTGCGCCGGCCTGCTCCTCGACCTCCAATCGCGCGGCATGCTCGAAGACACCCTTGTGGTCTGGGGCGGTGAATTCGGCCGCACGGTCTACTCTCAAGGTACGCTCACTAAGACTAACTACGGCCGCGACCACCACCCGCGCTGCTTCACGATGTGGATGGCCGGTGCCGGCGTGAAGCCGGGCATCTCCTACGGAGAGACCGACGACTTCAGCTACAACGTGACCAAGGACCCGGTGCACCTCAGCGAACTCAACGCCACGATCCTCCACCTCATGGGCGTCGATCACCGCCGACTGACATACAAGTTCCAGGGCCTCGACCAACGCCTCACCGGCGTCGAAGAGCGCCACGTCATCAAGGGCATTCTCGCCTAAGGACTTCTCCTGAGACGCAACTTGTCCTTCCTAAGCGGGGTTACCCGTCAAGTCACTCCGTTCCCATGTCCTGCCGTCTCATCGCCCTCCTGGCCCTGCCGCTGGCATCCCTGCAGGCTGCGGAGAACATCCCGGCCTCGTGGTCTGACGACTTCTCCGACCCAGGAACGCTCGCTGCGCATTGGCGCCCCTATGGTTTCCTTGCGACCGGGATCGACGCCAAGCATCCGCTCGGCAAGACCGTCAGCGGCAAGGATGCACGACCCGAGTGGTGGCAAGTCGTCGACGGCGCGCTCCGCGGTCAGTGCTTCCCGGAGGAAAAGCACCCGCCAGGGCTGCGCCGGGCGATCACGGGGACCGATATCCGGGCGAGCTGCCGCTTCAAACTTTCCACCGGGGGTCAGCTCGGCCTCAGCATCGGCGGCCCCAATCCCATCGTAGAGCGTGACTTCAACGTCGCCGGCATACACATCCGCACCGATGCCGTCACCGCTTGGGACAATGACGTCCTACACCCGAAAGGTTCGCCTCAGGCCGGCGAACTGAAGAGCAAGGGCATCTGGAACCGGAAGTTCTTCTACGCGAAGACCGTAAAGCTCCCGATCGCTACCGACGTTTGGCATTCACTGGTCCTCGAACTGCGCGGGAAAGAACTGAAGGTCATCGTCGACGGCCAACCAGTGCTGACCTACGTCACGCTCTGTGGCGATGTGGCGAAGCACGACATCGGCCTGCAGCCGGGCGGCAAAAGTCCCCTCCCCCTCCCCACTTGGTTCGACGACGTGCGCGTCGAGCCGCTGTCGAAGTAAAGCCAAGCCCGGAAAAGTCCCTTCTGACAAGAATCCAGATGAGAACACTGCTCACCTTACTGCTGCTCACGCTGACCGCCGTCGCCCGGCCGCCGAACGTCATCTTCATCCTGACCGACGACCAGGGCTGGGGTGACGCCAAATTCGCGGGGCACCCTTATGTGAAGACGCCGAACCTGGATCGCCTGGCCAAGGAAGGCACCTGGCTCCGCCAGTTCTACGTCGCCGCTACGGTGTGCTCGCCCAGCCGCGCGGCCTTCATGACCTCGCATTACCCGGCGCGCCACCAGATCCACGGTCACTTCTCGGATCATGCGCAGAACGCCGCCCGCTCGATGCCCGACTGGCTCGACGCCGAAGTCACCACCCTGCCCGACCTGCTCAAGCAGGCGGGCTATGCGACCGCCCACTTCGGCAAGTGGCACCTCGGCCATGGAAAAGACGCGCCCGCGCCCGAGGCCTACGGCTTCGACGTCTCCAAGACCGTCAACTCCAGCGGCCCGTCGCTCGGCGACGAAGGCAAGGAGCCCTACTTCCGCGCCCGTTCCACGGCGCTGATGGTCGACGAGACGATCAAGTTCGCCCAGGCGAACAAAGACCGCCCGTTCTACGTCAACCTCTGGACGCTCGTCCCGCACGCGCCCCTGAAGCCGACCCCGGAACAACTCGCCGTCTATGCCGACCTCAAGCCCCAGGCGGACGATCCGGCCTTCGGCGAATGGATGCAGAAATATCTCGGCAAGGCCAAGGACCTCCGCTCGCAGATGCAGGTGTTCGCGGCCTCCGTCACGGATCTCGACACCCAGGTCGGACGACTGCTGGACGCGCTCGACGCGCTGGGACTGACGAATGACACGCTCATCTTCTTCTCCAGCGACAACGGCCCGGAGGACTATCGCATCGGTAATGCCGCCAACGCCGGCGTCGGCAGCCCCGGCCCGCTCCGCGCCCGCAAGCGCAGCATGCACGAGGGCGGCATCCGCACCTTCGGACTCGTCCGCTGGCCAGGCAAGATTCCCGCCGGCCGCGTAGAGGAGACCGCCGTCACCGGCGGCGTCGATTTCCTGCCTACCATCGCCGCCCTCGCCGGCGTGAAAGTCCCCGCCAGCCTCGCCCCGGACGGCGAAGACAAGTCGGCCCACTGGCTCGGCGCCGCCGCCGCCCCGCGCACCCGCCCGCTTCATTGGGAATGGATTTCCGGTGTGCAAGGACCCGAAGACGGCTACATGCCTCCGCCCCTCTGCGTCCGCGACGGCCAGTGGAAACTCTTCGTGAAGCATGACGGCCAAGGCGCCCAGCTGTTCGACATTCCCAAGGACGCCGCCGAGAAGCACGACGTCGCCGCCGCGAACCCTGAAGTCGTCAAAGAGCTCACCGCCAAGGCGCTCGCCTGGGCCAAGACCCTGCCCGCCAGCCCGGCCCGCGACAAGTTCGTCGCCGGCGGCGCGGTCCGGACGACTCCGCGCACGGGTCAGAAAGCCAAGGCCAACCTCGACCGTCCGAAGATCTTCGACGGCTGGGACAAGGACAAGGACGGCTTCCTGAGCAAGGACGAGTTCATCCCGCACATGGCCGATCAGGCCGACGCCCCCGCTCGCTTCGTCCGTTTCGACAAAGACCAGGACGGCCGACTCTCCAAGGCCGAGTTCGTCGCCGCCGGCAAATAAGATTCAAACCTCACCATGAGACTCCTCACCCTGCTCACCCTCGTCGGCGCCGTCATGCTCGGCGCCCAAGACGCCCCCAAGCCCAAGGCGAAAGCCAAGACCAAAGCCCCCGCGGCGGACGCCTATTCCGCCAAGCTGCCTAAGCCCACTGCGGCGAACGTCCGCTACGGCGAACACGAGCGTCACGTGCTCGACTTCTGGAAGGCCGAATCAGCCGTCCCGACGCCGTTGGTCTTCATCATCCACGGCGGCGGCTGGGTCGGCGGCAGCAAGGAGCGCGCCGAGCGTTTCGCCGATGTCGACACCCTGCTCAAGGCCGGCATCTCCGTGGTGTCCATCAACTATCGGCTCATCAAGCGCGACCCCGCCGTCGACAGCTCGCCCGCCGTGAAGGCTCCTTTGCATGATGCCGCCCGCGCCCTGCAGTTCGTGCGCAGCAAGGCCGCCGAGTGGAACCTCGACAAGACGCGCGTCGGCGCCGCCGGCGGTTCCGCCGGGGCCTGCTCGAGCCTCTGGCTGGCGTTCCACGACGACCTCGCTGACCCGAAGTCGTCCGATCCGATCGCCCGCGAATCCACCCGACTGACCTGCGCCGCCGTCACCGGCCCGCAGACGACCCTCGACCCGGCCCAGATGAAGGAGTGGACGCCCAACAGCACCTACGGCGGGCATGCCTTCGGCCTGGGCACCTTTGCGGAATTCCTAGCCGCCAGGGAGAAGATCCTGCCGCTCATCGCGGAGTATTCACCCTACTCGTTGGTGAGTTCGGACGACCCGGCGATCTACATGACCTTCGGCGCGCCGCCGGCCATCGGTCAGAATCAGAAAGACCCGACCCACACCGCCAACTTCGGCGTGAAGCTCGCCGAACACTGCGCGACCAAGGGCGTGGCGGCGGAAGTCGCCTACCCCGGAGCCAAGGACGTGAAGCACGCGACGCCGACGGACTATCTCATCGCCAAGCTGAAGCCGGCCGGAAAATGAGGGGAGCCGCCGTCATCGGCGCCCTGCTGCTGGCAGGCTGCGCATCCTCTGATACGTTCACGGTCCGGGAAGATTTCGGCTCCGGCTTCGACGCGAAGAAATTCCTCACGCCGCTCCCGAACAAAAACACATCCGTCCGCGACGGCGTCATGTGGACGCGTGGCTCCAGCGGAGGCAAATACCCGCCGATGGTCTACCTGTCCCTGGAGGGCAAGGACCTGACGATGTCCTTCCGCTACCGTCACCTCGAGAAGGGCGGCATGCTCTGGCTCTTCGTCGACGGCGACGATGGCTACGGCTCGGTCGACCACATGCTCCGCGTCCGCCTCAACCGGGACAGTGTCGTGCTGGAGGTCGACGCCCACACCCTCGACCCCAAGCACCCGCTCCGCCAGAACACCCGCGCGCCCGATCCGGTCAGCAAGGCCTACCGCACCAACGAACACTTCCCCGCCGAGAAGGTCGACCTCTCGGCGAACGAATGGCGTACGGTGAAGCTCGCCTTCAAGGGCGACACCGTAGCCATGTCCGTCGACGGCCACTGGACCCGGACGCTCAAGCGCCCGAACTTCGACGCCACCAAGCGCAAGCTCCTCTGGATGCAGAACGGCGGCGCCGCCGGCATCGAGATCGACGACGTGGTCGTGACCCCGACCCCCTGAGTCCGCACTTCCCCGATACTCCATACTCCCATGTGGCACCCTACCCTCCTCATCACCCTCCTGCTCGCGCCGCTGGCGGCGCTGCAGGCCGCCGAACCAAAAACCGCAAACAAACCAAACGTTATCGTCATCCTCTCCGACGACCTCGGTTGGGCCGATCTGTCTTGCTACGGCAGCACCTTCCACGAATCACCCAATCTCGATAAACTCGCCGCCCTGGGAATGCGCTTCACGCAGGCATATTCGAGCAGTCCGTATTGCTCGCCTTCACGCGCCGCCATCATGACCGGACGTCATCCGGCCCGCCTGAAGATCACGGATTACATCCCGAGCAATGGCAAGAGTGGCAAACTGCTGCCCGCACAGATGAAGATGGAACTACCGCTCGAGGAAGTGACCATGGCCGAGGTGCTGCGCGATGCGGGCTATGCGACGTGGCACGTTGGAAAATGGCATCTTGGCGATTTCGGCTACTACCCCGAGGACCAGGGCTTCCAAGTCAACATCGCTGGGCACGCGGGCGGACTGCCGCCGAGCTTCTTCTGGCCTTACGGCAACAAGCTCAACGAAGCGGTGCCGAAGCCGAAAGGCGGCAGCTATCACTCGCGAGGTGTGCCCGGTGTTGTCACCGGCGGAAAAGAAGGCGAGCACCTCTGCGACCGCCTCACCAGCGAAGCGATGAAGCTGATCGAAATGCGCAAACAAGAGCAGCCCTTCTTCCTCTACCTGCCTTTCTACGACGTGCATACGCCCATCATGGCGAAGCCCGAACTCGTGAAGAAATACGAGGCGAAAGCCGCACGCCTCGGTCTGCCACCCGTGCCGAAAACACCCCGCATCACCGAGGACAACCGCGCCCACGGCGGCATCGAGGCCAAGATGCCGGAAACCCAGGTGAACCCGATCTATGCCGCCATGATCGAGACGATGGACGCCAACGTCGGTCGTCTCATGGCGAAACTCGACGAACTCGGCATCACCGACAACACGCTGATCCTCTTCACGAGCGACAACGGCGGCCACAACGTCACCAGCAATCGCCCGCTCCGTGGCGGCAAAGGCTGGCTCTTCGAAGGCGGAGTGCGGGAACCGTGGATTGTCAAATGGCCCGGCGTCACCAAGCCCGGCTCCGTCTGCGACGTGCCGGTGATGAACACCGACATCCTGCCTACCATCCTGGAAGCCTGCGGATTGCCGGCCCAACCGGACCTCCACAAAGATGGCGTCAGCTTCGCCAGCTTGCTCAAAGGCGAAACCAAACCCGTGCATGGCGCCCTCTACTGGCACTTCCCGCACTACGGCAACCACGGCAGCGGGCCGTGCAGCAGCGTGCGTGTCGGCGAGTGGAAACTCATCCACTGGATCGAGGACGACGGCATGGAGTTGTTCAACCTCGCCACCGACCCCGCCGAAAAGACCGACCTCGCCGCGCTGCAACCCGACCGCGCCAAAGACCTCCGCGCCCGCCTCGACGCCTGGCGCAAGGAAACCGCTGCCGACATGCCGAGACCGAAGTAATGAAACACACCCTCACACTGCTCACCACCCTCCTGCTCGCGCCGCTGGCGGCGCTGCCGGCCGCCGAGGCGCGGAAGCCGAACATCATCGTCATCCTCGCGGATGACCTCGGGTATGCGGACCTCGGTTGCCAGGGATCGAAGGACGTCATCTCACCGCACATGGATTCGCTGGCGGCAAACGGCGTGCGCTGCACCGCTGGTTATGTCTCTGCGCCGCAATGCTGCCCGTCGCGGGCGGGCCTGATGACAGGACGGTATCAGAATCGCTTCGGTTATGAGACCAATGATGAGACCAAAAAAGGCGGGCTGCCGCCGGGCGAGCGGACCATGGCGGAACGCTTGAAAGCGGCGGGATATGTGACGGGAATGGTGGGCAAATGGCATCTGGGCGATGGCGAGAATCGGCGGCCCTATCAACGTGGCTTTGACGAGGCCTTCTGGCATGCGAACGGCGGCGTGTTGTTCCCCGACAAGAAGACCGGCTTCATCGGTAATCTGCATCGTGGCGCCGAGCCGGTGCGGGAGAAAGCATACTCCACCGACGCCTTCGGACGCGAGGCGGCAGCCTTCATCGAGCGGCACCAGCGCGAGCCGTTCTTCCTCTATGTCGCCTTTGTGCCGCCGCACTGGCCCATGGAGGCCAAGCCGGAGCATCTGTCGCAGTTTGCCCACGTCCCCGATCTGCATAGGCGCACCATGCTGGGCATGATGGCCTCGCTCGATGAGAACGTGGGTCGCGTGCTCACGAAACTGCGCGAGACAAAACTGGAGGAGAACACGCTGATCTTCTTCCTCAGCGACAACGGCGGCGCGACCGGCAAGCCGCGCCGGCAACCAGACGCTGTTTTCCAATACGGCCAAAACGCCTCGAAGAACGATCCGTGCCGCGGCGTGAAGGGCGAACTGCTGGAAGGCGGCATCCGCGTGCCTTTCCTCGTGCAATGGAAGGGCCGTCTCCCGGCGGGCAAGACCTACGACCAGCCGGTGATCAGCCTCGACATCCTGCCGACCGCGCTGGCGGCGGCGGGCGCGGAGACGCAGCCCGACTGGAAACTCGACGGCACCGACCTGTTACCCTTTTTGAAAGGTGAAAAAGAGTCGGCGCCCCATGACGCGCTCTACTGGCGCTTCCGTTTTCCCTCGACGAAGCCCGCTGAGAGTCGCTGGGCGATCCGTCAGGGGGATTGGAAGCTCGTGAAAAACGGCACCGCGCCCGTATCGCTCTACCACCTCCCCACGGACATCGGTGAAACCCGCGATCTCGCCGCCGAGCAGCGCAAGCGTGTCGCCAGGCTGAAGCAAGCCTATCAGGCCTGGGACGCAGAGAACCAGGATCCGTTCGGAGGGGATGCCACTGCCGCCAAGCCCGAACTCACCAAGGACGGCCATGACGCCAAAGTAAGCTTCTTCCCCGCCGAGATCCGCATGGAATGCACCGGCAACGACCCGCAGCTCATTCTCAGCGACATCCCGGCTGCCGCCACCGGACCTTTCACGCTCGAGTTGAAGATCAAATCCACCAGCAATGGCCCGGGGGAGATCTTCTGGAGCACCGCCGCGCAGCCGCAGTTCAACTCCGCGCAAAGCGAGAAGCTCGACATCCGGCATGGTGCTGCGCAATGGCGCGACTACGCGGTGAAACTGCCCGCCGTCACGCCCGCGCTCACGCACTTGCGGCTCGATCCCGGCACCGCGCCCGGCCTTGTCCGCATCGCGCGCTTCGTGCTCAAGGACGCCGACGGCAAAGTCATCAAAGCCTGGGTGGGGGCCGCCGCGGCAGCAACAGCCCCGCCCGCAGGCTCAAGGGCGGACCATCTCCAACTCGCCGCTTACTACTTCCCGAACTGGGGACCGATGCCGCATTCCGAATGGAGATCACTCAAGACGGCAAGGCCGAGGTTCGAGGGACACGCCCAGCCAAAGGTGCCCCTGTGGGGTCATGAAAACGAGCATGATCCCACCGTCATGGCGCGCAAGATCGATGCCGCCGCCGACCACGGCCTGGATGCGTTCATCTTCGATTGGTATTACTACGATGCCGATGACCGTCGCGCCGCGAAGTCACCGCATTACAGTCCGGATGGATCGCGCTACCTGCACACCGCCCTGGAGCGCGGCTACCTCGGCGCCGCCAATAAAGATCGGATCAAGTTCGCCATCATGTGGTGCAATCACGACATCTACCCCAACGCCCAAGGAGCCGTCACACCGGAGACCTTCGAGCGCCTGACGGACTACGTGATTGAGACCTATTTCAAACAGCCCTCTTATTGGAGCGTCGACGGTCGTCCTTATTTTTCCATCTACGATATCAAGACCTTCCTTCGGACCTTCGGAGACGACCGTGTCAAAGCAGCAGCGGCGCTGGCCCGCTTTCGGGAGAAAGTAAAAGCCGCAGGCTTTCCCGGCCTGCATCTGAACGCCGTGCTCTTTGGCTTGGGAGGAAAAGAAAGTCCTGCCGTCATCCAGGCGCTGGGACTGGATAGCGTGACCACTTACACCTGGATTCACCACTACCCGCTGCCGGGCTTTCCCAAGACCGACTACGCCACCGCTGCGAAGGGCTACTTTGATGCAGTGACCGCAGGCGGCGCCTGGAATGGCCTGGAGCAGCCAGCCTCCGCCCTTCCCGTGCCCTATCATTTGAATGTCTCCATGGGCTGGGACAGTTCTCCGCGTTGCCCGGCGGATGCGGATTGGATGAACACCAGGCGCGGCTACCCCTTCGGGCCGGTCATCGTCAACAACACACCGGATCGCTTTCGCAGCGCCCTGCAGCGCGCGAAAGAACTCACCCTCAAGCACCCGCCCGGCGCCCGCATCATCACCCTCAATTCCTGGAACGAATGGGGAGAGGGCAGCTACCTGGAGCCGGACACCGTCCACGGCTTGAAATACCTGGAAGCCGTGCGGGAGGTCTTCGGCCTATCCTCCCCCCGACCTCAAGCTGAGCAGAAACCACTGCCAAAAAGATGAATTCCACCCTCACGACTGCCTACGTCTTATTGAAATCAGCCTGGCAGGCTGTCTTCCTGCGGTCGGCTTTCATCGCCTTCCTGCTCGCGCCGCTGGCGGCGTTGCACGCCGCCGACGCACCGAAGCCAAAGCCCAACATCCTTTTCATCCTCACCGAGGACCAAGGAGCGCACCTCAGCTGTCTCGGCACGGCGGGATTGCAGACGCCGCACATGGACGCGCTGGCGAAAACGGGCACGCTCTTCCGTAATGCCTTCGTGGCCTATCCGGTGTGCTCGCCCTCGAAAGCCTCCATCTACACCGGATTGCACAACCATCGCTCCGGCATCCTCAACAACACCGTCAACTATCACGTCACCGCCTCGAAGCTGACGCCTGCGCAACGCCAGAACCCGCTCTATCTCCGCAACCGCATCGCGGCGGACATCCCGACGCTGACGGAGCGGCTGCGCGACCTCGGCTACCATCAGGCCGTCACGCACAAGCTGCACGTCGCGCCCGTGGAGAAGTTCCCATATGACGAGTTCCTGCCCAACCCGGATGGCCAGGTGATGCAGCGCTTCCTCCAGCGCGCCGCCGCGAAAGCCAAGCCGTGGTTTCTCCTCTACAACATCCCGAACACGCACCGCCCCTACCCGAACAGCGACAAGGTCAAAATCCGCGTACAGCCAAGCGTGGTGAAACTGCCGGCCTTCCTGCCCGATACGCCGGTGGTGCGCCAGGATTGGGCGGAATACCTCGCAGGCATCGAGCAAGCCGATGCGCTCGTCGGACAGGCGATGGACACGCTGCGCGCCTCGGGCCAGTTGGACCGCACGATCATCGTCTTCCTCGGAGATCACGGCCCCACCTTCCAGCATGGCAAAATGACGCCCTACGACCTCGGCTTGCGCACGCCGCTCATCATCGCCGGACCCGGCATCCAGGCGGGACGCACCGATGCGCTCGCCAGCGAACTGGACCTCATGCCCACGTTGCTCGATCTCGCCGGAGCCGAGGTGCCGCGCGGACTGCACGGCATCTCCCTGCGCGGCGTGCTGGAAGGCCGGGCAAACCCGCCGCGGCACGATTTCATCGTCGCCGAGATTTCCCATCGCGGCAACCTGCCGAACGACGGCATGCAGGAACGCGCGATCTTCGATGCGCGATGGAAATTGATCTACCGCGAGAAGACCGATCCACCCTGGCGCCAGGTGAATGCCGACAGCAAGCAATGGCCCACATGGGGTAACCGCACCTACGCCGAGACCGTGCGCGTGAAGGAGCAGTTCCCCGAGGCCTTCCGCGTCCTTGCCGGCTTGGACCCGCAGAACCTCGGCGGCAACGTCCCGGCGCTCGAACTCTACGACCTCCAGTCCGACCCAGACGAACTGCACGACCTCGCCTCCCGCTCCGAGCACGCCGCCCAGCGCGACCGTCTGTATGCCGCGCTCCGCCAATGGGTCCGCGACACTGCCGACACCGCCGTCAATCCACCGGCTACAGCCCAGCGCTGAATGACCATGCCGCACCCACGGCTCCTCCTCACCCACCCTATTGCGCTGCTGCTCGACAAACCGCGGCGCGCCTACGACACAGGCGACGCGGGAGAGAAAGCGCCCGACAATCTCAGCGGACCGAAAGCCGCCGGAGTCGAAATCGACGTCGTCGTCACGACGACCCCCTGAGTCCTTTCGCCCACTAACCCTACCCTATCCTATCCCTACCTGAACCCCTCATGAGTCGTCATTTCCTACCCCTCCTCGCCTCCGCCCTGCTGCTCGTCGGTTGCGCCTCCGGCCCCCTACTGGTCGAAGCCGAACCGCCCGTGATCGTCGCGCCCGACCTTAAGTCGGCCTTCGGCGAACCGTGGAAGATTCCCCATGGCGAATGGAAGCCCGACGGCGGCGTCCTGCGCATGACCGAAATCCCTGCGCGCAAGCATGTGCCGGTGCTCCAGCATTGGGTCGGCCTGAAGACGGCGGTCATCGAACTGGAGTTCCGTCAGGATGTCCCGGCCACCTTCTATATCGGCTGCGACGCCGATAAGCATGTCGGCCGCGTCGTGATCACGCCCAAGGAGGTCCATATCGCCGAAGACTCCGTCAAACCTTCCCACATCCTCGCCCGCCTGCCTCTCGAGCCCGTCAAGGGAGTCTGGCGTCATGTGCGCGTCGAATGGACGGGAGACCGCATGGCGGTCCGCATCGACGGACAGGAACTCCATGCCAGCCATCCGTTCCTAGCGACCCCCAAGACCCGCAGCTGGATCGCCGGCTCCAAGGCGGCGGAAGTGCGCAACTTCGTGATCAAGGGCGTGGCGCAGTGAGAACCCTCCTCGCCCTCCTGTTCGCCCCGCTCGCGGCCCTCGCCGCCGATAAGCCGAATATCATTCTGATCTATTCGGACGACCACGGCTGGGCGGACCTCGGCATCCAAGGCTCGGACCAGGATATCCGCACGCCACACCTTGACGCCATGGCCCGAGACGGTGTGCGTTTTACCCGTGGCTACGTCACTGCGCCCCAGTGCGTGCCCTCCCGCGCCGGCGTGCTCACCGGCCGCTACCAGCAGCGCTTCGGCGTCGAAGATAACAACAAGGGTCCCTTGCCGCTCGCCGAACTGACCATCGCCGAACGCCTGAAGACCGCCGGTTACGTCACCGGACAAGTCGGTAAGTGGCACCTCGACTTGGTCGGCGGAAAGAAAGGCGAAAAAGGACTCCGTTCCACCAAGGAGTTTATGCCGCACGCGCAGGGCTTCGACGAATACTTCCGCGGCGAACTACGCCAATATCTAGCTTCGCATGACCTGCAGGGTAAGCCGTTCGCCGACGCCCCGCATGTTGTGGCCGACAATCGCTTCCGCGTGGTCGTCCAGACTCAGGCAGCCCTGTCCTTCCTTGATCGTCGCGCCGCCAAGCCAGATCAGCCCTTCTTCCTCTACCTCGCTTACTACGCGCCGCACGTCCCTCTGGAGTCGCCAGAACCTTGGTTCTCCCAGACGCCCGCCCATCTACCCAAGGAACGTCGCCAAGCTTTGGCGATGATGGCGGCGATGGACGAAGGCATCGGACAACTCCGCGCGAAGCTCAAGGCGATGGGTCAGGATCAGAAGACGCTCATCGTCTTCATCGGAGACAACGGCGCCCCGCTCGGCAAGGCCTGGGACGGCTCGCTGAACACGCCGCTCGTCGGCCAGAAAGGCATGCTCTCCGAAGGCGGCATCCGCACGCCTTTCGTCGCCGCCTGGCCGGGCCACCTACCCGCCGGCACGGTCTACGACCGGCCCGTCATCAGCCTCGACGTCGCCGCCACGTCCGTGGCGGCCGCGGGCCTGCCCAAAGCCCCGGAACTCGACGGCACGGATCTCACGCCCTTCGCCGCTGGACAGAACACCGGCGCACCGCACGAGCGGCTCTTCTGGCGCTGGGGCTCGCAGGCCGCGGTGCTGGAGCACCCTTGGAAACTCGTCCGCCTCGGCGACCGCGAGGAGATGCTTTTCGATGTGACGCTTCCCGACGGCGAGAGCCTCGCCAAGAATCAGGCCAAGGTCAGGCCGGAGATCGTCACCCGCCTGCGCACGGCGCTCAAGGCATGGAGCGACACGCTCACACCCCCTGGCCTGCCTACGAGCCTGGATCCGCATCACGAAGGCATGTTCGCCGAACACGGCGTCATCACAGTTTCGGCCAACGCAGCACCTCGTAAGCAGGAGCCCGCCGGTGCGATCCAGGGCTGGCTCTGCCGCAACGGCACCATCGCCGCAAAGGATGGCGTCCTGACCGTCACCGCCGATCCTAAGGCCGCGAAGAACGCCAGACCCTTCCTCGCCAAGACCGGCCTCGCGCTCAACGGCCCGGTTACCGCCCTCATCACCGCCGAAGCCAAGGTCGCCTCGGCCTGCTCGCTCAGCTGGCGCACCAAGGAACAGCCCGACTTCCTGCCCAAGAACCTCGTGCGCTTCGAGATTCCCGCCGGCGCCTCGGAGCAGAGCATCGCGTTACCCATCGATGGCCAAGCCATCCATGTGCGCCTCAACTTGGGCGACCAAGCCGAAGGCTTACGCCTGCGCTCGATCGAATTACGCCCCGCCAAGGGAACTTCGGACCAAAGCGATTTCAGGACGGACGGACGCTGAACCAAAGTCCGTCGTTAAGCAAATTTGGCTGTCCACCTCCTTCGCCGAGGGTAGTTTCGGCCTACCCCATGAAAGCGCGCGCCCTCCTCGCCTGCCTGCTCGCCCTGTCGCCCCTCGGCGCCGCCGAGCGACCGAACATCCTACTCATCATCGCGGATGACCTGGGCTGGTCCGACGTAGGCTGGCACGGCGGCTTCGGCAAGACACCGCACATGGACAAGCTCGTGCGCACCGGCGCGGAGCTTGACCAGCATTACGTACAGCCCGTCTGCACCCCCACGCGCGCTGCGCTGATGAGCGGTCGTTGCCCGGGGCGCTTCGGCCCCCAGGCGCTGAGCCCGAGCAACCTCCGCGCGATGCCGCTCGGCACGACTACGCTCGCCTCCGCCTTGAAGTCGGTCGGCTACCGTACCCACCTCGCAGGCAAGTGGCACCTCGGCGCGCGGCCCGAATGGATCCCCAACGCCTACGGCTTCGACACCAGCTACGGCACCCTCACCGGCGCCGCCGATCCGTGGACGCATAAATACCGCAAGGGCAACCCCTACGAGGACACCTGGCACCGCGACGGGAAGATCTTCCGCGAAGAAGGTAACGCCACCGAACTCATCGCCGCGGAAGCCCTGAAGCGCATCACCCAAGGCGGCGACCAACCATGGTTCATGTATGTCCCGTTCCATGCCGTGCACACGCCGGTCGACGCGCCCGCCGAACACAAGAAGCCGTACGAGGGCGTGAAGTTCCATGCCGACCCCGTGAAGCATGAGTCCCGCCTGCGCATGGCCGCGATGATCTCCCAGCTCGACGCCAAGGTTGGCGCCTTCGTCGAGGCGCTCGAACGCACCGGCCAGCGTGAGAAGACGCTCATCATCTTCACCTCCGACAACGGCGGCATAGAAAGCCTCAACAACGCCTACGCCGGCGACGTGCCGCACTCTCCGTTCAACAGCGAGAACGACCCTTTACGCGGACAGAAGAACACCCTCTACGAAGGCGGCACGCGGGTCTGCGCGTTCGCAAACTGGCCCGGCAAGCTGAAGCCCAGCAAGGTCAGCGCGCCTCTCTACGTCGGCGACTGGATGCCGACGCTCGCCGGCCTGACCGGTTTCCAGCCCAGCCAGGATGCGAAATGGGACGGCCTTGATCGCTGGAAAGTCCTCACCGGCGAAGACGCCGCCCCTTCCCCGCGTACCATCTACATCGGTCATCCCCAGGGACGTTCGATCCGCCACGGCGACTGGAAGCTGATCGCCATGAACAAAGGCAAGCCCCAGCTCTTCGACATCGCAACCGACCCCTACGAGAAGAACGACCTCGCCGCCCAAGAGCCGAAGCGCGTCGATGAACTGCGCGCCCTGCTCGCCGCCGAATCCGCCAAGGACGACAAAGTTATGCCTGCCGACCTCAAAGGCCTGCCCCACTGATTCGGCCTACCCCTACCCCTGCCCCTACCCCTACCCCTCTTCAGCCCCATGCGCCTCCTCGCCTTCCTCCTTGCTCCGCTCACGGTCCTCGCCGCCGACAAGCCGAACATCATCCTGATCCTGGCCGATGACCTCGGCGGCCGCGACCTCGCCTGCTTCGGCAGCAAGTATCATGAGACGCCCAACCTTGACCGCCTAGCCGCCCGCGGCGTCCGCCTGACGCAGGCCTACTCCGCTAGCCCCCTCTGCTCGCCGACGCGGTCGAGCATCATGATCGGTCAGCATCCGGCGCGCACCGGCATCACCGCGCCGGCATGTCACCTGACAAAAGTGGAGCTACAGAAACGTCTTTTGGTCGGTCCCGAACGCGTGCACGTCTCCAATTCGGTCACCAGGATGAAGCCAGGATACTACACTTTGGCCGAATCGCTCAAGGCAGCTGGCTACGCGACGGCGCACTTCGGCAAGTGGCATCTCGGCCATAACCTGAAAGCGGGAGACGCCTATGAACCCCGCGACCAAGGCTTCGATCTCGACTGGCCGCACACGCCCAAAGCCCCGGGCCCCGGCGGCGGCTACCTCGCGCCCTGGCAGTTCATCGCCGACCCTGCGATCAAGGACGACGCCGGCCGTCACGTCGACGAGCGCATGGCCGACGAGGCCGGCAAGTTCATCCGTGCCAGCAAGGGTCGTCCGTTCTTCGTCAACTTCTGGCTCTTCTCCGTGCACTCTCCATGGAATGCGCGCAAGGACTACATCGAGCACTTCAAACAGAAGACCGACCCTGCGAACCCGCAGAAGAACCCGCTCTACGCCGCGATGGTGAAGAGCCTCGACGACTCCGTGGGCCGCCTGCTGAAGCACCTCGATGATTCCGGCGAAGCCGACAACACGATCATCGTCTTCTGGTCCGACAACGGCGGCTACGCCTACCCGCCCAAAAAGACCGATCCCGATGGCTTCGCTGAGATCCCCGCGACGAGCAACCTGCCCTATCGCAGCGGCAAGGCCTCGCTCTATGAAGGCGGCACCCGCGAGCCGGGCATCGTCGTCTGGCCCGGCAAGGTGAAGGCCGGCGCGACCGCCGATTTCCTCATGCAGTCGGTCGATCTCTACCCGACGCTACTCCGCGCCGGCGGCGCCGCGAGCAAGCCCGACCAGAAGATCGACGGCCTCGACCAGACGGAAGCCCTCCTCGGCGGCACGTCGTCCCGCGATCGCGTCTTCTGTCACTTCCCGCACGGCAACGCCACGCGCGACTCCGTCATGGACGGTTTCTACGCCGGCTCCTACGTGCGCAAGGGCGACTGGAAGCTCCTCCGCTTCTATGCCCGTAATGATGACGGCTCCGATGACCTCGAACTCTACGACCTGAAGAACGACCTCGGCGAACGCCGTAACCTCGCCAAGGAGAAGCCCGAGCTCGTGCAGGAACTAAACGGGCTGATCACCGACTTCCTCAAGGACACCGAAGCGGTGATTCCGAAGCTAAATCCGAATTTCGGCAAGGCCGCGCCCAAGGCCCCGGCCAAAAAGAAGGCTCCGGCGCCCGACGACCTCCCCGGCGGATGGAAGAATCGCGCCGGCAAGGCCTCGGTCATCGAAGGCGCCTTGCACATCGAGTCCAAGGGGGCTGACTCCTTCATCGGCGTGGGCGCCGGCCTGACCGCCGGTCAAGCCAAGCTGTCTTTCCGGATCCGTGCCCCGCAGGCCGGGGAAGGTCGCATCGCCCTCTTGGGCGCCACGGGCGGCTCCGAAATGATCTCCGTTCCTTATCGGACTTCCGGCGAAGCCGTCTGGCAGAACGTCACCGTCGAACTGAGCCCCCAGCAGGCCACGGGTATCCTCCGTCTCTACCTGCCCGCTGGCTCCGCCGCGGTGGACCTCGACGACATCGTCCTGACCCCCGCCCAAGGCGCGGCCCGCCGCTGGGATTTCTGAGCTAATTCAGACGCCTTCCGGGTGGTATTTTATACCTAGGCAAGGGAACAACCCGCCGAGGCGCCCACTCTTATGTCTGGTTTGCCCCAATCCGGCTTTCCCTCCGTCGTTTAGCCCTTTAATTCATACCGACCCCTTCCCCATGCGTAAGCCCCTCTTGGCTCTCCTGCCCTTCTTCCTTTCCGCCGCCTGCCCGGCCGAAGAAACCGTGCAGTTCAACCGCGACATCCGTCCGATCGTCGCCGAAAACTGTTTCCACTGCCACGGTCCGGATCCCGGCACCCGCAAGGCCGGCCTGCGACTCGACACCGAAGCCGGCTTCTTCGCCGCCCGCGTCGACAAGAAGGGCAAAGAAGAGCCGCCGACCATCATCAAGGGCAAGCCCGACCAGAGCACCCTCTACCAGCGCATGCTCTCCACGGACGAGGATGAGATCATGCCTCCGCCGGAAACTCATAAGAAGCTGAAGCCCGCCGAGATCGCGCTGGTGCGTCGCTGGATCGAACAGGGCGCACCTTGGCAGCCGCACTGGTCGCTCGTCGCCCCGCAGAAAGCGCCGCTGCCGAAGACTTCCGACGTCGCGTGGGCCAAGAACCCGATCGACCAGTTCGTCCGCGCCAAGCTCGATGCCGCCGGGCTCAAGCCCGCGCCCGAAGCCGACGCCGCCACGCTCATCCGCCGCGTCAGCCTCGACGTCACCGGTCTGCCGCCCTCCCCGGCCCTGCTGACCAAGCACCTGCCCAAGGACGGCGCCCGCCTCAGCGATGCGCAGCTCTCCGCCCTCATCGACGAACTGATGGCCCTGCCGGCCTACGGCGAACACCGCGCCCGCTACTGGCTCGACGCCGCCCGCTACGCCGACTCGCACGGCCTGCACTTCGACGCCTACCGCGAGATGTGGCCCTACCGCGACTGGGTCGTGAAGTCCTTCAACCGCAACCAGCCTTTCGACCAGTTCACGGTCGAACAGCTCGCCGGCGACCTGCTCCCTAACCCGACCGAAGAACAGCGCATCGCCACCGGCCTCCAGCGCTGCAACCCGACGACCAACGAAGGCGGTACGATCGTCGAAGAGAACCTCGCCAACTACGCCGCTGACCGCGTGCAGACGATGGGCTGGGTCTACCTCGGACTGACCACCAACTGCGCCCAGTGCCATGACCACAAGTTCGACCCGTTCTCGCAGAAGGACTTCTACTCGATGGCGGCCTTCTTCCGGAACACGACCCAGGGCGGACTCGACGGCAACGTGAAGGACGGCCGCGGTCCGGTGATCTACCTACCCACCGACGCCGATCGCCCGCGCTGGGATGCCCTCCCTGGCGAAATCGCCAAGGGCAACGAGCAGGTCGCCGCGGCCCGTAAGCTCGGCACGCCCCTCTTCGAACAGTGGTTCGCCAAGGCCAAGCCCGCCGACCTCGACGCCGACATCCCGGCCAAGGACCTCGTCACCCGCCTCGCCCTGAACGACGGCAAGGGCCTGCCCGCCGGCACGACCGCCGCCGGCGAGCCGATCGCCTGGATGAAGAACGGCAAGACCGGTCCGGCCCCCGTGTTCAAGAAGGGTTCCCACCTCGTCCTCGGCGAGGCCGGCAACTTCAGCACCAAGCAGGCCTTCTCCGCCGGCGCCTGGATCAAGGCGGACAAGGTCGAAGGCACGGGCGCGATCATCGCGCGCATGGACGACCCGAAACAGGCCCAAGGCTGGAACTTCTTCCAGTCCGGCCGTAACCTCGGCGTCTACATCATCAGCAAGTGGCCCGATGACGCCATCAAAGTCACGACCACCCGCAATGCCATCAACACCGCCTACCAGCATGTGTTCATGACCTATGACGGCAGCGGCAAGGCCGCCGGCGTGAAGATCTACGTCAACGGCGTGCTCGCCGAGACCCGCGCCGAAGTCGACAAACTCAAGACCGCCAGCAAGGCCGCGACCCCGACGCGCATCGGCCAGCGCAGCCAGAGCGAAGCCTTCCATGGCTCGATCCAAGACGTCTTCCTCTACGCCCGCGCGCTCGCCCCGAGCGAAGTGACGACGCTCTCCAAGCTCGCCGCCTTGCGCCAATCCCTGGCCGGCAAGCCCAACCCCCAGCAGAAGGAAGCCCTGCGAGAACACTTCCTGCTCAACCGCCATGAGCCTTTCAGGCTGGCTGCGAACGCCGTCGCGAGGCTGACCGCCGAGCAGATGAGCATCCGTGGCCGCAGCCCGCTCACCCACGTCCAGGAAGAGAAGATGGATAGCCCGGCGATGGCCAATATCCTCATCCGCGGCGCCTATGACAAGAAAGGCGACGCCGTCCCCGCGGAGATTCCCTCCGCCCTCGGGAAGCTCCCCGCGGACGCCCCGCGCAATCGCCTCGGCCTGGCGAAGTGGATCATCAGCGACGCCAACCCGCTGACCACGCGCGTGACCGTCAACCGCATGTGGCAGGAGCTCTTCGGCACGGGCCTGGTCAAGACCTCCGAAGACTTCGGCATCATGGGCAGCCTGCCCTCCCACCCCGAGCTCCTCGACTGGCTCTCGATCGATTTCCGCGCAAACGGCTGGGATGTGAAACGCTTCTACAAGCAACTCCTGATGAGCGCGACCTACCGCCAGGCGGCCCTGACCACCAAGCAGAAGGTCGAGAAGGATCGTGATAACGCCCTGCTCAGCCGTGGTCCGCGTTTCCGCATGGATGCGGAGATGCTCCGCGACCAGGCGCTCGCCGTCAGCGGCACGCTGTCACCTCGCATGGGCGGCCCGGGCACCAAGCCCTACCAGCCGGAGAACATCTGGGAAGTCGTCGGAGTGGGCATCCAGGTCTACAAGGCCGACATGGGCGAGAACCTCTACCGCCGCTCGCTCTACAACTACTGGCGCCGCATGGCCCCGCCCGCGAGTCTCGACCTCTTCAACGCCCCGTCACGTGAGGTCACCTGCGTGCGCCGCGACCGCACCAACACCCCCCTCCAAGCGCTCGTGATGCTCAACGATCCGCAGTATGTCGAAGCCTCCCGCGTCCTCGCCCAGCATACCCTGAAGGGTGCCGGCGACGACCTCGCCCGCCTGAACGCCGCCGCCGAGCGCGTGCTTTGCCGCCCGCTCAAGCCAGCCGAGACCGCGATCCTCACCGACAGCCTGGCGAAGATGCGTAAGCACTACGTCGCCAAGCCTGACGACGCCGCCGCCCTCCTCGGGGTCGGCGACGCGAAGACCGACGATCAGGCCCCCAAGACCGAACTGGCCGCCTGGACGATGGTCTGCAGCCAGCTCCTCAACCTCGACGAACTCCTTAACAAATAATCGCCATGTCCATCCTCCACGAGTGGAACACCCTCCAGACCCGCCGCCGCTTCCTCGGCACGGGCGCCAACGCCCTCGGCGCCGCCGCGCTCACCAGCCTGCTCGGCCGCACGATGGCCCACGCCGCGCCCGGCGCGATCAGCACGCAACACCTGCCCAAGGCCAAACGCGTCATCTACCTCCACATGGTCGGCGGCCCCGCCCAGATGGACCTCTACGACTACAAGCCGAAGATGAAGGAGATGTATGACAAGGACCTGCCCGCGAGCATCCGCAACGGTCAGCGCCTCACGACGATGACCAGCGGCCAGGCCCGCTTCCCCATCGCGCCTTCGAAATACAACTTCTCCCAGTTCGGTCAGTGCGGTATGTGGCTGAACTCGGACCTGCTGCCGAACCTGGGCAAGCACGCCGACGAGATCTGCTGGATGCGCTCGCTCAACACCGAGGCGATCAACCACGAGCCGGCTATCTGCGCGATGCAGACGGGCAACCAGATCACCGGCCGCCCCTGCCTCGGCTCCTGGGCCTCCTACGGCCTTGGCTCCGAGAACGACAACCTGCCGAACTTCGTGGTACTCATCGCGACCCCGACCAACCGCGACCAGGAACAGGCGATCTCGAGCCGTCTCTGGTCCAGCGGCTACCTGCCGGGCGAACACGCCGGCGTCTCCTTCCGCAGCAAGGGCGACCCGATCCTGTTCATCAACAACCCGCCCGGCGTGCCCGACGACCTGCGGAAGCAGACCATCGACGGCATCAACCAGCTCAATCGCCTCAACTACGAGACCGTGGGCGACCCGGAGACCCATACGCGTATCAAGCAGTATGAGATGGCCTTCCGTATGCAGGCCAGCGTGCCCGAACTGACTGACCTCACCAAGGAACCGGAACACATCTTCAAGCTCTACGGCGAAGAAGCCCGCAAGCGCGGCAGCTTCGCCAACAGCGTGCTGATGGCTCGCCGTCTCGTGGAACGTGGCGTCCGTTTCGTCCAGATCTACCACAACAACTGGGACCACCACTCGAACGTCAACGGCCGCATGCCCAGCCAGTGCAAGGACATCGACCAACCCTGCCACGCCCTCATCGAGGACCTCAAGCAGCGCGGGATGTTCGACGACACCCTCATCGTCTGGGGCGGCGAATTCGGCCGCACGATCTACAGCCAAGGCGGACTCACCAAGGAGAACTACGGCCGCGACCACCATCCGCGCTGCTTCTCCATGTGGATGGCCGGCGGCGGCGCCAAGGGCGGCCAGATCTACGGCGAGACCGACGAGTTCAGCTACAACATCGTCAAGGACCCGCTTCCGATCAACGACTTCCACGCCACGGTCCTCCACCTGCTCGGCTACGACCACGAGCGCTTCACGTACAAGTATCAAGGACTTGATCAGAAGCTCACCGGCGTGCTCCCGACCAAGGTCGTCAAGGCGTTGGTCGCTTGATAGGGGTAGGGACAGCACCACGTGCTGTCCTAAGGTGCAAAAGTGGCGTGTGAGTTTCGAGTATTGAGTATGGAGTATCGGGGGAATGCTTGCCTTGGGTAGGGTTGAGCGACCTCGCTCAACCGCGGCTGACCGCGGCGGTCAGCCCTACCTACCGAGCTCGAAAAGTTTCCCTATCCCTACCCGCTTCCACCTTTGCACTCTGTCAGGCTTCGTCCTGCATACCTGCAACCCCTCGTCATGAAAGTGTTCGTCTACCTCGCCAGCGTTTCCCTAGCCTTCGGAGCCGAAATCGTCGTCCGCGACCCACAGGAACTAGTCGCCGCGCTACGCTCGCTGCCAAGCTCCGAGAGCACCCGTCTCCGGATCGCCCCCGGCACCTACCCGGGCGGACACCATGTCAGCGGCGTCACTGACCTCACGATCGAGGCGCTGGACCCGAAGAACCCTCCGCACTTCCAGGGAGGCGCGAACGCCTGGCAGTTCTCCCAATGCCGCGGGCTCACCGTGCGCGGCCTGCGGATCAGCGGGCAGACCAGCAATGGACTCAACCTCGACGACGGCGGTCAGCTCGATCGGCCGGTCACAGGCGTGACCATCGAAGACGTCACCATCAGCGACATCGGCCCCACCGGCAACCATGACGCCATCAAGTGCTCGGGGCTCGTGGACCTGACGATTCGCCGTTGCGTGATCACCGGCTGGGGCGGCCAAGGCATCGACTTCGTCGGCTGCCACAAGTCGCTGATCACCGAGTGCCGCTTCGTCGGCAAGCCCGGCTTCACGGCTTCCGCCGCGATCCAGCTCAAAGGCGGCACCAGCGACATCCAAGTCACGAAATGCCACTTCCTGCAGGCCGGAGACCGTCCGCTCAATCTCGGCGGATCGACTGGGCTCCCTTATTTCCGTCCGCAAGGCGCGAAGCATGAAGCGGCACGTCTCAAGGTCTACGACAACACGATCGAGGGCAGCCCCTGCGCCGCGGCGTTCGTAGGCGTCGACGGAGCTGACTTCAGCCGCAACACCATCCTCTTTCCGACCCAGTGGATCTTCCGCATCCTGCAGGAGACCCGCGAACCCGGCTTCGCCCCGTGCCGCAACGTGCGCATCACCGATAACCGGATTGTCTTCCGCCGGAGCGACCTGAAGTCCGACCTCAACATCGGAACGGGCACCGAACCGCATACCTTCGTCTTCGAGGGCAACCGCTGGTTCGCCGAGGACAAACCCAAGGCCTCCCGCCCCTCCCTGCCTACCGCCGAGAAAGACGGCCAATACGGCCAGGACCCGAGGTAATTCACCAGAGGTAGGGACAGCAACATGTGCTGTCCTCGAGTGCAAAAGTGCAAATCGGCCTTCGGCCTGTGCAAAGGTGCAAAAGTGGCGGGTGAGTATGGAGTATCGGGGGAATGCTTGCCTTGGGTAGGGTTGAGCGACCTCGCTCAACC
>Ga0214163_1000012_pt1 | contig 77159 bp, 49 predicted proteins | sample LakMenepilimnion_2_FD_153001 | JGI IMG/M metagenome (GOLD analysis project Ga0214163, IMG submission 153001) | Freshwater microbial communities from Lake Mendota, WI - Practice 15JUN2010 epilimnion v4 | ecosystem: Environmental > Aquatic > Freshwater > Lake > Epilimnion/Euphotic zone | place... | reverse complement strand
ATTGCAGCGGAAATCGATGGAGAGAAAGTTTCATCGTTGGGGGGATACTTGGATTGTCGACAAGCTTCTCGATGATAGCTGCTGGTAGAGGGTAGCTTGGCAACCGAGTGTTTTCACCTGTTGCCTACGTGCGAAAATTCGAAGCGTTTATACCCAGTCGCAGCAACGCTTTGTGCAAGCCTTGCCGACTCATCTTCGCTTCTTTCGCAGCGCGTGAGACATTCCCCTGATTGCGTCTCATTAGATCTTCAATGTAGAGTTTCTCGTTGTTTGACAGAAAGTCTTGGTGGGTGAAATTCGGAATCTCCACCGGTTCTTCGACTTGTAGTGGTGTTGGCATCGATTGCGTGCTCTTGTTTTCTATGGCTTGATTTACAGCCATCGCATCGATTTGGGAATCCGTGGTCAAACAAGCGATTCTCTCTGTGACGTTCTGCAGTTCGCGGATATTCCCTGGCCATCGATGCTCGCTGAGCGCTTCGATCGCTTCGGGCTTCCATTCGAAAGGGTTTGTTTGGTCTCGATGCGCGATTCGCTTTATAAAAGCATCTGCGAGTAGGGGGATATCTCCATGTCGGTCGCGAAGTGGCGGGCAGATCAGTTCGAGAACAGCAAGTCGATAGTATAGATCGGTCCGAAATGATCCCTCCTGTGCTTTGGTGCTTAAGTCATGCTGTGTTGCGGCAAGAATTCTAACATCCACCTTGTTTTCATCTGTCGATCCGACAGGTGTATAAGTCCCAAATTGCAATAATCGAAGTAGCTTCGATTGGATCGTCGGTGGAACCTCTCCGATCTGATCAAGGAATAAAGTTCCACCGTTCGCGGCAGCAACAAATCCGATTTGAGGATTCAATGAACTTGTGGCATGGCTGCGATCTGTCCCGAACAAAGCCGATTCGATGAGGTTTTCGGGAATCGAAGCGCAGTCAACGGTTACAAAGGGACCAGTTTTTCGGAGGCTTTGTGAGTGAATCTCACGAGCAAGAAGTTCTTTGCCTGTTCCGCTCTCGCCGCGGATCAGCGCTGTTGCGTTGGAGCGAGCGGCACGTCCAGCAAGGTGCTTTAGGGTGAGTGCCGCGAGGCTCTCGCCGAGGATTTCATGGAAGGGTTCTTCGGTGGCGTGCGCGGGATCTGCGGGCTCCCCCGCACCCGTGCTTGCGGGCTCCCCCGCACCTGATACTGAGGGTTCGGCGATGTTGCATCGGGCTCGCTCGACGCTGTGGAGCAAGTCATCGAGATCGAGCGGTTTGAGGAAATAATCGTGAATCCCATGTCGAATTCCCTCGATGGCACTTGGGAGGGAAGGTCTGCCGGTAACAACAATGAACGGAGTGTCGGTGAACTCCAATCGGCATGTTTTTAGAAATTCCAGTTGTCGATTCCCTGGCATATCCAAGTCGGCGACAATCAAATCAAACCGGTTTGAGCGTATCGCTCTCTCCCCTTCGTGTCCGTCAGGAACATACTGCACATCGAAGCCACGGCTTTGCAAAAACTGTTGCGTCGTCGTTCCGAACAGAGGCTCGTCGTCAACGATAAGGATACTTGTTTTGCGTTTCATCGGCGGTATTCAGATGGTCTGAGAGGAAAAGGGACCTTGTGCAAATCAGCTCAAGGTTCGGTGGGAATTATAAGAGTAAAGCGCGAACCGTGTCCTAGTTGCGTCTCGACTTCAATCGTCCCACCCAAAGCTTGTGCGAGTGATCTAGAAATAGCCAACCCCAATCCGGAGCCAGCTCTTCGGTAGTCACTTTTGGTAGTAAAGAATGGTTCGAAGATATGAGGAAGTTGTTCGTGAGGAATGCCTTCACCTCGATCGCGAATTGCCACGGCTAACTGTCTGGGACTCGAACGCCACAGGTTGATCTGCACCGTCGAGCCATCCGGAGAGGCTTCGAATGCGTTGAGGATCAGGTTGTGGATGATTTGGCGAAATTCAAGTTCGCATAATCGTGTATCTTCGGTTTCCTCTGCATCGAATTGTTCAACAGCGACTTGAACATTCTTAGGGCTGCATTGGGCTGTAACGCTTTCAATGACTTCTTGAAGCAACGACCTGAGGCTGACCTGTTGTGGCACCGCGATTGTCGGGCGACAGAGTTGATTCATCTGCTGCAAGATGCGAGATATGCGATTGATTTCTTGATTTACCATTCCGAGGATCTGAACGCTTCGAGGCGAAACGGAACTATCCTCGGATACCAATCGAATCGCGTTCTTGACCCCCGCAATGGGATTGTTGATCTCGTGGGCGACACTGGCGGCCATAGTTCCAAGTGCAGCTAGTTTCTCCATCCGCAATTTGCGTTGTTCAAGCTCGACGATTTTCTCAGCTCTGGCTCTCGCAAGCTCTTCGAGTTGCATCGATTGCATACGCAATTGCTCCTCGGCTCGTTTCCGATCCCCAATATCTCGATGGCTCATCCGTACTCCGATTTGTCGACCATCCGGGTCTAACAACGCTTGCCACGATACCGCAAACCAGCGGACATCTTTGCTTTTCGTTACGACTCGGAATTCAAAATCGTTACCTGATGAGCCTTTTTTTGCGCCTTGAATCAGCTCCGAAATATTGGCCCTATCCTCCTGTAAAATGAAGGGTAGCGGATACTCTTCCATCTCCATGCATTCATCGACCGAATAGCCCGTCATCCGTTCGACGGCAGGATTCACCCAAACCAAACCTCCAGTGCTGTCCAACCAAGCTTCCCAATCATGCGTATAGTCAGCCACCGCTCGGAAGCGTTCATGGCTTTCGTCTAGAAGTCGCTCGGCTGCTGTTATCTCACTTGCATCCTGCACGCACTTGGTCACAAAAGTTTCACCTTGATACTCACAAACCGAGAACCCCACGTGGGCTAAAAAAGGGGTGCCGTCGATCCGACGGTGAACTCTTCGCCATGAAACCAAATTCGGGTCGGTCACCGCACGATCGATGATGCGTTTAGAACTTTCCGGATCGATGCTCAATTCGAGAATGGAACGACCCACGAGATCAGCCGCACTGATTCCATATAGCACCTCCGCTTCGGCATTGCATCCGATAATTGCATAGTCCGAAAGCCGGGCCGTGACCCAAGCAAAGGACGATCTGCCTCCGACAAGCAGGTTTGGGGGGAGGGGCGGGAGTGTCATCGATTTCTAGAAAACGGTGGTATGAGAAGTCTCACGTGATGTACGCATTAAATGGTTTCAAGTTGCCAGGAGGTTAGGATTTTTGTTTTGTAGGAGATGATCAAGTGTCCACTTGGGGTTACGTTTCAGGCCGGGTGGCGCGGGAAGCGGTTAATGCAAGCAACTATAAAAGTAAGATTTTTACGGCTTTGTCGATTGTACGGTTTAGGGGATTCGTGACGGTTTGCCGATACCTGAGCAGTAGAATCTACTTGAGTGGACTCCATGGCGAGGGATTGAACCTAGAAAAAGGACCCTTGCATGAGTACCGTCGGCTTGGATGCAAGCATATAGAAACCAGAGGGTTGACCCTGCACAGGGATTCCCCGATTCGTTTGCGAGAACCGTCCAATGCGAGTCCGATTCGGTGTTTGGCCAATTTCCAAGCCGTTGTCCTTTGTCGCAAAAGGCATTTTGGCAGGAATATTGCTACTTCATGGAGATGTTTTTGCGCAAGAATCGTCTCGCTCATCTTTGTCGTTTCCGGGCAATTCGAGTTCCTCGTCAACCGATGCGGCGGTGAAAGAATTGCAAGCTCGCATCGAAGCGCTGGAAAAGGCTAAATCCGAAAAACCGAAGGATGCTCAAGCATCGAAGGATTCGGAAAAAGCCAAGGACGGAGAAAAGTCGAAGGACGCTAGCAAGTCCAAGGATGGAGAGAAGGGTAAGGACGCTGGGAAAGATGCCAGCAAGGATGCTGACAAAAAGAAGGAAGCAGAAAAGTGGACTGTTAAACTCGGCGGCCACGTTCAGATGGATTACGTTCTTTGGGCAAATGCTCAAGACTCCATCCCCGACACTTTCAATTACTTTAACTTTCGTCGATTGCGGCTTGTGGCCGACGGAACGGGATATGAAGTTTTCGATTTCCGGCTTCAGATGACGCTCGAACCGGAACCCTTCGGAGACAACCCAGCGAACACGAACATCACTCCTCAGGTCAAGGATGCTTATTTGTCGATGAAAGACATCCCGTACTTGGGACGCTTTCGCATCGGTAACTTCTTCGTTCCGTTTAGCCTTGAGCAAGTCACCAACGACACGAACAACATATTTCTGGAGCGATCTGTTCCTACGCAAAACGTCTTCGCAGCGGATCGCGAAGTCGGATTCGCTTTTTACAATTGCTCGGAAGATGAGAGATTGACTTGGACTACCGGCATGTTTTTCGACAGCATCAACGAAGGTGTAAAGAAGCGGATCGATGACAATCAGGGCTTGCGAATGAGTGGTCGATTAACTTGGTTACCCTATTATGATTCGCAAGCCAAAGGGAGACGTTTGATTCATACAGGGATTGCAGTTCTGCATACCGACGACTACGACGATCGCGTAAGAATTCGGACTCGTCCGCAGATTTCTGAAGGACCACGATTGCTTGATTCCGGAACGTTGTTGGCGGATCGATACACCACAGGTGGGCTGGAAGGTGCGGTTGTTTATGAGAATTTTGCCATACAGTCCGAAGCGTTTCTTGGAAGTTTAGACATGCTCGATGGGTCGAACCAAAGTCTTAGCGGCGCATATGTGCATGCGAGTTGGTTTCTAACCGGAGAGAACCGTGTGTTTGAAAAGTTCGGTCAGCACGGTGCACAGTTTGGTCGCAATGTACCGAAGCGAAACTTTCGGTACACGGCAAGCGAGTTCGAACCCGGTGCTTGGGAGTTGAAAGCTCGTTGGTCTCATCTGGATATGAATCAGCTTCGAGCTGGTCAATACAACGACTTGACTGTGGGTTTGAACTGGTATTGGAGCGATCGAACGCGTTGGATGTTCGATTGGATCCATCCGATCACGAGCGATACTGCTATCTACGGCGCGACAAAATCGGACATCCTTGCAACTCGGTTCGACTTCAACTGGTAGATTCCGTGGTTAGCAACCGCTGAAAGTCCAATTGAGTTTATTGAGTTTGTGAATCGACAGGCATAGGCTAGCGCGGTTCACCCGATGCAGGAGTCTGCATCGCGGACCGGGGTAAGTACTTGCACATGGCTATGCCTAGGAAGTACAGTCCGACCAGTGGGACCGCCATCCCGATCATGCTCGCCATATCTGCGGGTGTTAGAATCATCGAAATGAATGCGATCGCCAGAACTGCAATCCGCCACTGGCTTACATACGTTTCGATTGAAAGGATTCCCAATCGTTCGATGACCAGCATTGCCAATGGCAATTGAAAAGCGATTCCGAAGCCTAGCGGCAGGAATAGAGCAAACGACATATAGTCGGTCAATCTCGGTGATGCCCCAATGCCCATGCTTGCGTTGAACTCAAGCAAGAAGTCGATGACCATCTGAAAGATGACGAAAAACGCCAAGCTTGCACCTGACCAGAACAACAACAAGCTTGTCGGAAGGAAGAAGTAGACGTAGCGACGTTCGTGGGGATAGAGTCCAGCCGACACGAACTCCCATAGATGAAAGAAAATGCCGGGACTCGCGACGATAAAAGCCACCACGAAAGCGGCTTTGAGCCAAATCATGAACGGTTCTTGCAAACCGAGTGCTTCGGTGCTTGCGTTCACTCCGACGAACATCCGCAGTTTGAGCATCTTTGCCGGGTCAGGTAATCCCTCGGAATCGGCGTTTGCCAGGAAGCTTGGGTCGTCGAGTTTTTCCGGTTGTGAATCTCGTAAATCCAAACGTTTCGGATCGACCCAAACGGTTTGGCTGACAACTTTCTTTTCCTTCATCCAAGTTTCGAGCTCACTTGAAACCTCTGCACCCGAAGCTTTATTTGCTTCGTTCATTTCCCGGATCGACTGTTTCTTGTAGAAATTCTGGAGCGAGATTTCCAATGGGCCTTGCATGTAGGCTACCACTTTCGTCGCAAGCAGTAGGCCGATGAGCATCCCTCCGGCCAGCCAGAAGGAGCTTTTTACCAAGGCGATACGCAGTTCTTCGAGATGCTCGCCGAAGGTCATCGAACTTTTTTCGAATAGATCGTCACCTTTCATTGGGTGCGATTCCTCACGATCATGGTGCTTTAAGGGATGTTTCTTGCGGGCCACTATACTCCAGATGGTGTTACAATGGGATCGCCGCCGTTGAGATACTCTCTAGCGTTGTTTCTACCTCGAAATTTGGCAATCCATGTTTCACCTCTTTCAGGAATTTCCTCCCCTGCGTTTTCAGCCGATCTTCCGTTCGTACCTCTGGGGCGGACGCCGACTAGCTACAGATTTGCATAAAAACCTTCCCGAAGAGGGCATTTGGGCGGAAAGCTGGGAAATTGTCGATCACCCCCAGGCTCAAAGCATAGTTGCCGAAGGCCCTTGGCGCGACTGGTCGTTGGGAAAACTCATGGAGACTTTCCCTGCATCGCTTATTGGGCCCAATGCAAACCCCGTTGAGAATGCTAAAAGCCAGCGTTTTCCTTTGCTTTTGAAGTATCTCGATTGCCAAAACGTCTTGAGCGTCCAAGTACATCCCGACGACGCTTATGGCGCGACCCTCTCCACTCCGGATCTCGGAAAAACCGAAGCTTGGGTAATCCTGGCTTGTTCGCCAGGAGCGCGAGTCTATGCGGGACTGCGACCGGGCGTCACCAAGCAATTGCTTAGAGAAGCCATCGCGACAGGTCGGACGCAGGAGTGTCTTCACTCGTTCGAGCCTCGCGTCGGGGATTGTATTTTTATTCCTGCCGGAACGGTTCATGCCCTTGGGGCCGGATTGCTGGTGGCTGAGATTCAGCAAGCTAGTGACTGTACCTTCCGCCTCTTCGATTGGAACCGCGTCGACCAAGATGGCAAGCCGCGACCTTTACACATCGAACAAGCCTTGGATGTAATTGATTTTGAACGAGGGCCAGTCGAACCGATTCGATCATCGACCGATGAAATTGCTACGATGGAAAATGGAGCAGAAGTTGCATCTGAGGTTTTAGTGCGCTGCGATAAATTTTGCTTGGAGAGATTTGGGCAACCCGGTACCATCCGATTCGCTCCGGGGACATTTAGAATCGTAACGGTTCCACACGGGGCGGCGCGATTGGAATCCGACCTCGGCACTATCGAACTTGCTACAGGAGAATCTGCCCTTATTCCTTTCTCATGCCCATCGACCTCCCTCGTCGTGCAGCACGATTCCACCGCTCTTGTCGCATCGCAAGGGACTCAGCACCATGAACAACTCAACGCTTCCTGATTCGAATCAGATCCGTCGAATTCAGCGATGGTCACTGCATGGGATAGCTCCCATGCACCGGGCTTTGATTCGAAGGGTTGCAAGTGAGCGTTTGGATGGTTCGCAAAAAATTCAGTGGTCGGTCTTCGAGTCCGACGATCCACTAGTGCCCGCTTCGGAATTGGGTTTCGATATCCATTGGTTTTCCGTAGATGTGTTGCGGGCCTGCTGTGAGTCCACCGGTTCGCTAGGCACCCGGTCAGAGTACACCGGGTCACAGTACATCGGGGGAAAAATCTCCTCCCGAGGGGGTGTTTCCGAGGCACCGTTAAGGCTTTTGTGGTGCTGGCCCCCGGAAAATTGCCGCGATTTTCATTCAGCGGTCCCTTGGATGGCCTCAGGGGTGGTTTACAATCTGCTCACGCTTCGAGGTTGGGTCGAGCGGGCATTGCTACAAGGTCATTGGTCCGAGCATGGTGCCTCGCAATCGAATCCGAACTTTGAAACGAACGCTCTGGTCAATCCCCGGTATTTCGCTTGATCGCCCGCCAAACTCAAATGAAAACTATTCTTGTTACGGGCTCCGCCGGTTTCATCGGCTTCCATTTCGCAAAAAAGTGTCTTGAACTCGGTCATCGCGTATTGAGCGTCGACAACCTCAACGACTACTACGATGTGGAGTTGAAGAAATCCCGCATTCGCATCCTTGAGCAATTCCCGAACTTCAATCTCTTCCAGATCAACCTCGAAGACCGTCACGCAATTGCGTCACTCTTTGAAAATCATCGCTTCGATCGCGTAGTACACCTTGCTGCCCAAGCTGGAGTTCGGTACTCGCTTGAAAATCCCTTTGCGTACACCCAAGCGAACATCGAAGGAACGTTGACGATACTTGAAGGTTGCCGGCATCAGAAGGTAGAGCATTTGCTTTATGCGAGCAGTTCAAGTGTCTATGGCCTGAATACTCAGCAACCTTTTGCAACTCACCACCATACAGACCATCCTGTCAGTTTGTATGCGGCGACGAAAAAAGCAAACGAGATGTTCGCTCATTGCTATTCCCACCTCTATCAACTCCCGACAACTGGCTTGAGGTTCTTCACCGTTTACGGACCGTGGGGGCGCCCTGACATGGCGTTATTCAAATTTACCAAAGCTATCTTCGAAGGTCGGCCCATCGATGTGTACAACCAAGGACACATGAAGCGTGACTTTACGTACGTCGACGATATCGTTGACTCGATGATTCCTCTGATGGACCAAATTCCTAAGCCTAATCCAGCTTGGGAAAATCAGCACCCGAATCCCGAAAGCAGTTCCGCTCCGTTTCGAATCTACAACATTGGGAACAATCAACCCACTGAGCTGTCGCACTTTATCGAGGTTCTTGAAAGTGCGATTGGGAAGAAAGCAATCCTGAATTATCTGCCGATGCAACCCGGCGACGTTATCTCTACGTACGCTGACGTAGACTCTCTAGCAAATGCGGTCGGTTTTCGACCAAAAACGAACATCGAGCAAGGAATCGCTAAGTTTGTAGATTGGTACCGTCAGTACTATCAACCTAAAAGCTGAGCTCAACCGCCAGGAAATGTAGTTCTTACTCAGTTGCAGGAACTGCCGCGTCCTGAATCTCATCTCCCTGGACATTAGGGAACTGTGCTACTTGCGTTAGGGGCCCGAGTTCCATTAAATCGTCGACTTGGAGAAGTTCACCCAAATCGACTAAGCTCTGCCATTGAGCTTGTAGGATATCGAGATACTGCCCAAGGACGGTCGCAACAGTTTGTTGAGCGACGATCACATCGTTGAAGCTCACGCTTGAAGGATCGGCCAAGTACCGTTGGTAGACACCTCGATAAGCGCGAACTTGATCTCTCAATGCATCCGCTTGAAAAGATTCCGCCAAGAGTCGGTTGGCTTCGTACTTGCCGTACGCTTCCGCCAAACTCGCGATGAGCTCATTGCGTGTGACTTGTATCTGCTGACTAGCTTGCACAACCTGTGCGCGTGTTGCGATCCGATTTCCTTGGTTTCGATTTAGGACAGGCAGGTCACCACCAAGGACCAGATTGTAAGTCGTAGTTCCAGGTTCGAACGTATAATCCCTTTGCAGCACAAGTCCGACATTGACGTCAGGGATAACCGTTCGGTCGGCGAGTGTCACCAAGGTCTGCTGTTTACGAACAGCATTCTGTGCTATTTCCAGATCGGTATGGACCGACGTCATCCGCGCAAGTGCTTCTTCATAAGTCACGATCGGAACTGAGCAGTCGATTCTTCCGGCAAGGTCGGTTGCGGGTAGATCCGGGCAGCCCACTGCCGCAGCCAAACGTCGCCAGCTTGCGACCGACTCCTGTTCTGCTTTGATCACTGCCGCCCGTGCTTGAGCTAAAATCACTCGAAGCTGCAATGGTTCATAGGGAGCGGCTTCTCCTGCTCGGACGAGTTGTATTTGTGATTGATACGCATTCTGGGTTAAATCGAAGAACGCATTCGCTAGCACCATACGCTGTCTGGCTGCGAGCACATCGAAATATGCGCGGCGTATACCACTGGTGATCGTCACCCAAGCTTTTCTTTGTTCGACCATCGCGTTCGCGTAATCAACGGCGGCTGCTTCTGCAGCTAATCCTAATTTGCGAGCGGTGATGATCGTCTGTTGCAAATATGCTCCATGGTACCCATTGGTGTTCATGGTCCGAACTGTATCAGACTGATAACCCACGCTCGGGTTGGGAGGTAAACCCGCTTGTACCATCAACCCACGGGCTGCTTCTACGTTGGCGGCCGCTCCTCGTAATCCCGGATGGTTTGCCCGGGCCATTTCATGCAATGCGTCAAGAGTGGACGTGCCACGTTCCGCTGCTGGCATTGCGTCGACGGGCACTTGGGATTTCGGCAAGTCCGGATACAGCTTTTCTAATGCGTCGCGGTAGCCTTCGGCAGAAAGCTTTTCTCGAAGTGGCGTTGTGAGTTCAGGCGTCTGGGCTCCTGGCAGTTCAGGTGGCAGCCTAAGAGGGTCTTTCGAGTCTTTGACGCGAGGAACGCTTACGGAATCATGGTTCGGTTCTTGGTTGTGACAAATCTCCATGTAGTCCGTCGCGACGCCATCTGCCGTAGCGGGAATACATGCCATGGAACGGTAGGCCCACCAAGCTGGAGTTTGGCACCCCGGCACGGCACTCATGGTTGCAAGCAACACAAGAACGGGCAATCGGCGAATCTTTTTGCAGCGCTCGAGACTCTTCATTTTCCATGTGTTTCCAGATGCGAGCAGCTCTATAATCACTACGACCAATACCACCGCTCTTCATCGTCCAACCGATAGAATCGGCATGAGCGAACCACTCGATATTCCCGTTGAATGGAACTGGGCAAGCTGCGCAAAGATTGCCGGTTGCAGAGGAGTTGTGCGCCGGTAGCCGCAGAATGAACGTGGTGGATTTCATCGCTCACGTTCGTAGAGTGCATTCACGGTCCGGACATGTATAGATTGTCCGGACTCCCGAGGCCGAGCCACCCGGCCTAACTGCCAGCAGGCCCAAACTGCCGCAGGGTCGAGCTATCCTACCAAGTGATTCAGGAGTTGAAGCATACCGTTCAAGTGAGCCATTCGTGGGCCGAATCGGTCGAGGAAGTCAGCGAACATGTATTCGCTCTCCAGCAAGTCATCTCTGCCGGCTTCGACTTCATCAGCAAGCTTTTGCAAGAAATCTGTTTGGACAGAAGACAGTGTCTCCAGAGCGGAGCGACACGATTGGACTAATTCTGGATGGGAGTTTCTCCATTGGTTCAATTCATTTTGACGCGCGGCATTGGCTTGCTGCGTCATCTGTAGAACTTGTCTGTTGACTTGCAGAAGCTGGTCGAGCATTTGGTTTTGGCGATTTTGTGCATCGACCAATTGACGAGTCAATGCTATCAAAGCCGTGCCGACATCTGCATTTCGAGTCGCAGGTAGCGCGTTCGCAGGCGGGGGGGGCTGGTTACTATTGGCCGAGGAGGTAGAAGCATCGGCGGAGACATTGATTGAGAATATAGGTGGAAACGGACCTGGATCGTTGGACATGCTGAGATGACTACCTTGAAAAGTGTGGACTCAACGCTCGAAGGATAACGCTCGGTCTCCATTCGCCCGAATCTACCTCGACTATCCAATATATCTCTAAGTGGGCGGAAAAGTCGAGTTTTGCCGTCTCTTCCTTGTTAATTTGCACAATTTGTGGTGACAATTCAGCCGAAAAACCCTCGGGTGGATTCCCTGAGTCGATCCCGTCGAAGCTAGACTCGCCCCTGGTATTTCAGGTGCTCGAAACGCCAAAAACGACGATTCGGCTCATCGCACGATGGACAACAAAGACGCATGGATGCAACTGCTGGTTCGCAACATAAACCGCTTGGCTTCGTCTCGGTCCGCAAACGGCCCGAACAAGGTTACTTCGGCGGGTACCTTATTGTTAACGCAACCGCGAGACCGTTGGAATTCCACTGTACGGTACCTGTTCAGCCCACCCGGGCTCAATCCATTCTCTTCGGCAATACGCTAGAAGAGTTCCTATGCGGCGAGCAGATCACCCGAGCCCTTTTGGCCAAAGCGAAACTTCTTCCGGAGGTTATCTTGGTCGACACACCGTCGGCACTGTGCGCTCGGCATTGGTTCGACGTGCCGATTCTATGGCTCTCATCTGCGGATGACGAGAAAAGCTCTGGGGGTAGGTCGCAACGCGAACACGGTTTCGCGCTTCCAGAATTTCATCGAGACTCTGCGGAGATTGCAACCCGTTCCATCGGTGATTACCGGTTCGCTTGCCTCACGGCTTACCAAGCCGATCTCGAGGCCGCAGGTCAGCTTTTTGAGAACGCCTCTGGCAACAAAGCAAAAAGCAGATTTGAATTCGATGAGCCATTCGAGAGGATTGTCGAAGCATTATCCGAAGCTCATCCACGCTCGAAAGCAGGTTGACCATGGAACTCCAGCCGCAGCTATCCATCGAGGTTTGCTCGGAGTTCTTTGAAGGGAACATCGAGTTCGCCAAGAGCGAACTCAGCTTTGACTGGGGGGCTGAGTGCATCGACCAATCTCCACAAGTTGAGATTTGTACTTCTCCCATCTCCCAGCGTGAGAGCCTTCAGGCGGTGCTTCCGAAGGTCATCCCAATTGCGCTAAATTGTCCTTTGCCCAAGACGATCGGATTCTCGTTTCCTGAAAGTCCCCATTGGTTGAAACCGGTATGTGCCGATAAACCAACTCCTGAGAAAAAAGGGCCGGAGGGCTCTGACACGGATATTCCGGAACAAGAAGAACTCGACGATGAAGCGTCGAAACCTTCTGAGCCTCCGAAGCGGACTCGACTGACTCCGCCGAAGGACCTTATTAGGCTCGAGGATCGGCTTTATTACGTCTTGCAGCCACCGTTGGAATCGATTGTCCAGAACGCGAAGTTGACCTTCCCATTTCAGCCATTTCCTTACCAGATGGATGGCATTGCGTTTCTCTACTCCCGTTCTTCAGCGATCCTCGCCGACGAAATGGGGCTTGGGAAAACCATGCAGTCGATCACGGCAATTCGGATGCTGCTTCTGTCGGGTGAAATACGCAACACGCTGTTGGTTTGCCCAAAGCCACTCGTTACCAATTGGGTTCGTGAATTTCGCCAATGGGCTCCGGAAATTCCTGTCGCTGTTATTCAAGGTGATTTTAATAAGCGGGCTTGGGTGTGGTCGAATCCTCAAGCCCCGGTGAAGATCGCCAATTACGAATTGATGCTTAAAGACAGTTCGATCATCGATGATAGTTCGCTTCACTTTGACCTTGTGCTTCTTGATGAAGCCCAACGAATCAAGAATCGCAATAGTACGACGAGCGAAGTGATTCGCGGTATCCCTCGCGATCGCTCGTGGGCACTGACCGGAACTCCCATTGAGAATTCAATTGAAGATCTCGTGAGCATCTTTGAGTTTCTGTCTCCGGGGCATTTGCGAGACGACATGCATCTGAAATCGCTCGGAGCTGCTACACGTGATCACATCCTTCGTCGAACCAAAGATAAAGTGCTTACGGACATGCCACCGAAGCTCTTCCGTGCGGCTGATCTTGAGCTGACCCCCGATCAGCGATTGAGCTACAAAGCCGCTGAAGAAGAGGGAATCGTGCATCTGGCCGATCTAGGGGAATCGATTACCGTTCAACACGTATTCGAGCTTGTTCTCCGCCTTAAACAGATCTGTAACTTTGATCCTGCAACGGGATCCAGCGCCAAGATGGAGCGGCTAGAAGCCGACATCGAGGAGATTTGCGCTAGTGGTCAAAAAGCAATTGTCTTCAGCCAATGGGTGGAGTCTCTCGATGTGATCGGAGAGAAGCTTGCACGTTTCAATCCGGTCCATTACCACGGCCGTGTTCCTTCCAACAAACGCGATGCTGTGATCGATCGCTTTAAGAACGATCCGAAGTGTGGCGCAATCCTGATGAGTTACGGTGCAGGCGCAGTTGGATTAAACCTTCAGTTCTGTCATTACGTCTTTCTGTTCGATCGCTGGTGGAACCCAGCAGTGGAAGATCAAGCGATCAACCGTGCACATCGGCTTGGGGTCAAACAAGCTGTGACGGTAACCCGTATGATGGCTGTCGATACCATCGAACAACGGATCGATGAAGTCCTCTCGCAGAAACGTGAACTGTTGCAAACTCTCTTTGCCGAGACGGGTACTCCAGCGAACCTTGGACTCAATCAACAAGAAATCTTCGGTCTCTTCGGGCTAAATGTCCCGCCGCGCACTAAAAGTATCGCTGCGTAGTTAGCCTGCCGAACCAGGCTCGCTGGTCAATTGCCTCTAACCGGCCGTTACCTCAGACTGGTCGTCACCTCAGGCTGGCCAGTCCCCAGGAGGCTAAGGACACCACACATGCAGTGCAGACGGCGGAAATGGCGAAGAGTAACCATGTTTCTGCTTGCCTGCGATCCGCCCGCCACAAGCACCAGATGAGCCACGGAATCGAGATTCCGGCGGACAAGAACAAAATCGCTCCACCGACATTGCAACTTATCGCTCGATCAAGTCGCCCTCGGATCATCCAAGCCCAGGAAGTTGTCATTCCGCATGCCGGACATCGAATGCCGAGCAAACTGACTGAGGTGCACGGGGGTAAGCCTAACTGCTGATGCGTTCCGATTCCCGATGGATCGGGTTGTAGCCAAGCGGCGACCCCTAGTAATAGCGTCAGCGTGGCGACAAGGACGCTTAATCCCCACCGCTCATGCCGCAACAACCCAGTCGCTGCGATCATGTATAACGAACGTTGCGAAACTGTGGTTCGAAGAACGCGGGTAGCAGTCCGTCGACCCGTAACAATCCTTCGATGGTCAAGCGTATTTGCGAGCCCGGTGCAACATCGCTTTCGGGCAATACCGCGTACCCTTCGTTCGCATATCCTTCCCAGACATCCCGCCACTGTTCCAAAATGTTGGTGTGGAATTTCTCTTTGAAGTAGGACAAATCCAACCAACCCTTTTTCAGTTGGAGAATCATTTCGCGAATGAGCATTTGCTGCTTGGTAGGGCTGTACGCTCTTCCCAAAGGGAGTGTGTTCTCGTCGAGAATCATCCCTAGATAGCGGTCCCACTCAGGAACATTTTGATAATGAACTCCACCGACATGCCCAAAACTCGCAATTCCTGTAGCCATTAAATCCGATCCTCGCCACAAGTTATCGCGGTAAGAAAAGCTGACCTTCTTCGGATCTTTCACTACGGTGTAGGCACTGCTGATGCTGTAACCATTCTCTTGGAAAACTTCAAAAGCATAACGGACCCAGTCTCGTTTTGTCTTCCAGTCAGCCACTGGTGCGTCCCCCTGTGTTTGCAACAGGTCTTTGGAATACACAGTGTTAAAAGGCAATTCCATCTGGTAGATCGTGACACTCTCGGGAGAGAGTTCAAGGGTCCTACGGATGTTCTCTCGCCAGTTGTCCCAAGTCTCACCGACCATCCCGGAAATCAAATCGATGTTCACGTTGGGAAAAGCTGCTGCTTGAATCCATTCCCAAGCTCGAAAGACTTCTTTGGATAAATGCGCTCGGCCGTTTTCTTCAAGAATCGCATCGGAGAAGTTCTCTACGCCAAGGCTCAATCGGGTGACACCAAGCTCTCGCAAGGCTTTCACCTTAGGCTCACTGAGAGTCCCAGGTTCACATTCAAAAGTGACTTCCTCAGCACCATCCCAAGTTACATACTGGTGAAGCCGTTCCAAGAGTGACTGAAGTTGCTTGACCGAAAGAAAGCTTGGGGTACCGCCGCCGAAATACACAAAGCGGAACTGCCGGCCCTGCATGATCGGCTGACGAGCAACGAGACTAATTTCTTGGCAGAGCGCAGAGACGTAGCGTTCGATCGATTCGGCGTTGACATTCGTGAACACCTTGAAATAACAAAACTTGCATCGCTTCCTACAGAAAGGAATGTGCAGGTATAAACCGAGAGGAGGAATGTCTGTTCCCTCAGGGTTTTGAAGTGTTCCTTGCGAAGTCGCTCCGGCGGGGCGTGCCAAAGCCGCTTGCAAATCTCCTATCGCTTCCGAGGTCCATTGCGAAAATGGCGGGTAGTTCGAAATGAAATAACTTCCGACTTCTGTTTTCGTAGCTTCGGTGGACATGCTCAGTGGTTTTCGAGAGCGTTGTTACAATGATTTGAACGAGACTGCTAGTTTACCTCAGCCAATGCCTTCATGCACGGTACGAATTTCCTCTTTGTGATGCGCCCAAGAAAAAAAGCGGGCTAGGCAGCCGACCAGAACCGCATAAGTCTTCCACATACACCTACCACCAAAACCGGGCATTGCTATTTGCGAGATTCCAGTCCGAGAGGGGGGGACAGCCAACGTGCGATTGGTCGGCTTTCGGTGGGATCATAGATCCGCCAACGTCCGATCATAAAGTCGGTAAGTCTTTGCCGGAACTAAGCCGGCTCGTTCGAGCGACCCGCGAGAGAGATTGTTCGACTCGAGGACCCAAGAAAACTCGGCGTCGGTAATCCCGATCGCCAAGCAATCTGGCAGCATGCGATGCAATAATACCAGTCCTAGCCCCCAACGCTGCCACTCCGGAAGCACGTTCGTGCTCATCATCCGCATCTTGGTGATTTTTTTGCGTTCAAGCAATAATCGCAACCAGCCGAATGGGAACAGTCGCCCATCGATCTTCTTGATAATCGGATTGTAGTCGGGCAACCCTAAGCCCACTCCTACCGGTTCCCCGTCGACTTCAATGACACTCGTGGCTCCAGGATTAATGAGTAGCTTCAATGATCCCCCAAGAGCTTTGCATTCCGCATCGCTCAACGGAACAAACCCCCAGGTCCCCTGCAATGACTGATTGTAGATGTTCAGAAACAATAGGACTTCCTTCGCGAAGTTCTTGCGACTAACCGGCCTGACCTGGACGTGGAATCGCTCTCGAACTTGCTCAACAACTTGCATGATCTTCGGATCCATCGTCTTGAGCATTTCGATGTTTCCATCGTAAGCGTAGAGGTCTTGTGTCTTCTCGAAACCGAAGCTCTTGATCAAGCGATCATGGTATGGGGGGTTGTAGGTCATCATGAATGTAGGGGGTGTTGTAAACCCATCCACCAGAGTGCCGGTTTCGTAGTTCAATGATGGGTTGCATGGACCACGCACATCGGTCATCCCCTCTGATTTGAGATACTCTCCCGCTGCGCGAAAGAGCCCATGCGCAACCGACTCGTCATCGACGCTCTCATAGAAACCAAAGAATCCACGCTTCTCTTCGAACCGTTTATTGTGGCCATAATTGATTACCCCCACGATCCTTCCAACAACTTCGCCATTCTTCCGCGCTAAGAACGCTTTGCAGCGATTCACATCGTAGAACGGATGCTTGCGAAAACCAACGAGTTCCTCTTGGTTCATTCGAATCGGTGGTATCCAGTTCGGATCGTTCTTGTAAAGCCTCCAGATCAGTTCCATGAACTCCTTGCGATCACGCCGTGTCTGAACTGGTGTTACTTCTACTTGACTCATGGTAACTCTGTTTCCGTTAATCGCTATTAACTCAATGATGTGATCATGTCTTGATGAATCCAACCGGTTTTATCGAGAGGGAATTCTCGATGATGCGTATCGTCCTGCGGCATGCCCAGCCAACACGCTTCCATAATATGCCGGGAAGCTCACCGCCGGAATCACTGCACCGATCGCTCCACCAACATATGTACCATACGCTGGATAAAGAAGATGATACGCTTGTTGCTCTAACTGGGGATCCCCAAGCTTGCTCAAGTAATCCATCACGTCGCGACTCGCTACGGATTCGTGATACAAAGGAACGATCGGTAGCATGTAAGCTGCAGCATACGTTCCCGGATATCCTCTCCTGGAGAAATCCTTCGCATGCGCACCTTCGTGAAAACCGATCACCGGTAGGTCGCTGTACAAGTGCACGGTCTGCGTATACGGATTGAAATGATCCCCACCGAAAATTCTGCCTGGGAAAATTCCTTCGCCAAGTACACTGACCACCCCAACGGTATACCTCCAAGGCCAAGCCATCGTACGGTTCTTCGTCAATCGCTTCATGTCGTCCCAAGGGCGATACTGATTGAGCCGAACTTTGACGTGACCAAGCTCATTGTCGCTCAAGTACTTAGCGATAGCGACTTCCGTCTCCGGGCTGATGTTGTGATTGTCAATTCGGCGGTTCCACAAAAGCAACTTCGATGGTATCCCTACAACCCAACCGACCGCATCCAATACAGGCCGCTTTGCACCTCGCTCCACCGCCGGAACATTCGCTTCGACCAACTCCGGTGCAATGAATCGTTTACGGCTATCGATCGCCTTCGGAGATAACACACAGCCAATACTTGGCCATAGTAAAACACATAGGCAAAGCAATCGCCACGGTATGATCGATGTGCGATGCGAAACAAATTGTTCGCGAGTAAAATCGATTCGCTTCATAGCAAGTTTCGTCATCAGCTACCCGATCCAGACTCGTTTGCTGGAACCGACTCCGCTGGAGGTCTAAACCCACCCCCCGGGGTAACTTGCGTCGATGGAAAACTCAATGGTGCCCCATAGGGGAATAAGGTATCGCGAAGTCGCGTACCGAACGAAGGCTGGGGAGGAGGAGCCACCGGGTAAGGTGCTCCAGTGATACTGGGTATCGTAGGACCAAGCGGAGGGGTTGTCGGTACGATGGTCATCCCCGCAGGGGGCTGTGCGATAGTCGGCGGAGGACTGACTGCAATGCCTTGACCAGCCTGCAATCGCAGTTGTTCTCCCGATGCGATGAGCGCGTCGTTGGGCACATCGAACTCTGGAGTCATTTGAACATCAATGATGCGTTCGTCGCGACTCTCGAATGGCCAAAGTGTGTCGGAAACAAAATCCAATGGAGGAATCTGGTACCAGGGCGCATGGACTTTTCGAAGGAATTTCTCCGTGCGATAACCGTCCTTTACAACCTCGATACTCCGCGTTCCGTAGTAAGTAAATCCGGTCGAAACAGGTGTAAGCCCCACAGGCTGTTTGTCCACGTAGACCATCGCTCCGGAGGGATTCGTGCGGAACGTCATCCGTTTTCGCACACATCCAGAAAAAACACCTTGTCCAACGATCAAGGCGATGAAAATCCCCAAGGAGTACGCATCTGAGGGGCGAGGGGTGACCTGTAATTTGTGGGAATGTTTTCGCATGGAGCCACTTTTACGGTTTCTACCTCCGGCCAATCAAGACAACTTGGGTACCTTGGGAAGTCCAGAATCAAAGGGCAAGATGGAAAAGCCGACGCGGTTCGACTTTCCAGGTCCCTCTCATGCCGATAGAATAACCCGCGTAGTCGGGCTCATAGCTCAGTTGGATAGAGCAACGGATTTCTAATCCGTAGGTCGTAGGTTCGAATCCTACTGGGCCTGTTTGGTTTAGCTTCGCGGGCCTGTCTGGCTAACCGTCGAGCAGGTTTCTACTTTTCAGCCAGACCATCCTCGATCATCGAGTGAAACACTTGCGAGACGCTTTTCTCGTAAGGCTCTTTCGAGATTTTGTATTTGTCGCATATTGCCAGCATTCGGCGGTGCAGCTCTCGGATCTGATCGTCGGATACGTCTTTTCGCAAACTCAATCTTCCTGTTTTTGGCTCTTTCAAACCGCAACCTTGGTAAGCGAATTCCATTTCCGTCATCGCTAAACGACCTTCGCCCGCGCAGCGAAGCCATCGGTCCGCCGTTCGTGCTACGTCTTCTTTCTCCTCCTGGGTGAAAGACTCTGAAGCTCGTACCCTTCGAACTGTTTCCTCGACCACTCCCCATTGCAGGACGGTCGAATCGGAAAGTCGTGCGTTCAAGCGAGTCAATTGTCTCGCCGTCAGTTCATTGCGTTCCATCTGAGAGGCGAGCCCTTGGAGCTCATCGATGATCATCGTCTGGTCTGAATTGCTCAAATCGGATTGATCGACCCAAGGGATCAGTTGCTCACGGACAGCATAAGCCGCCCGGGCCCCTTGTTTGCCGATCAGCATAAACGACATGAAGGCCACGACGATACAAAGAAAGGCGAGTCCAAACATCGATACGACCATGCAAGCTGGCCCAAGCGAGACATCTCCAGACTCTGCGGAGTCACTTGGGTCGTTTGTGTTGTTTTCGGTCGTATCGTTTGTACTCAATGGAAACTTCCTTAATGGGATCGATTTCAGCTTATTCGTCGAAGTGAATCTCGAGGACTTCGTACTTCAAAGTTCCTCTCGGTGCGACGACTTCAACAATCTCTCCAACCTTCTTCCCTATCATAGCGGCACCGAAAGGGCTTGTTGTGAGGATCTTTCCTACTTCGTAGTTTTCATCCCCTGCACCTACAAGGGTGTATTCTTCTTCGTCGCCAAAGCTCAAGTCTTTAAGCTTAACTCGCGCGCCGAAAGCGACACGGTCTTTTGGCAAGCTGGCGGTATCGACGATGTGCGCTCTGGACAACTTCGCTTTCAATGCGTTGATCTTGGCTTGCATCAAACCTTGATTCTCGCGTTGCGCGTGGTACTCGGCGTTCTCTTTTAAGTCCCCTTCTGCGCGAGCTTCAGCAATCTTCTCGGCGATCTTGGGCATCTCGTCATTTTCCAATCGCTCGATTTCGGCCTTGATTCGATTGTAGCCCTCTCGGGTCATCGGCACGTAATCGCTCATCGCATCCTCCACTTTCACGAAAAAAAATGATGCGACCTTTGCCTCTCCCCTGACGAGAGAAAAAGGTCGCATCAAGAACTTACGGAAACCTCAAAAGAGAACCAATCCGGTCCACCCCGCGTGATTCCTACCCCTAATCATTCCTTGCACCTGGAAAATGTCAAGTTCCAGCGTTAGGTTTCCCACTCGGTCTCTTAGACTACGGGAATCCGGGCCTTATAAACTACTGCAATCCGGATAGCCGAATGAACTCTTCTTCGCTCAATATCGGCACATTGAGCTCCTTTGCCTTCTCCAGTTTGCTCCCGGCGGCCAGCCCAGCGACTAAATAATCTGTCTTCTTGGAAACACTTCCTGAAGCTTTACCCCCAAGTTTCTCAATCCATCGCTCGATTTCGTCCCTAGAGAATCTCGAAAGGGTTCCGGTGACCACAAGGGTCTTTCCTGCAAACACCCCTGCATGATCCACCGCGTCCTCCTCTGAGGTCGCTAACGACACACCCGCTTGCTCTAGCTGTCCGAAAATTTGAATTCCTTCCTCGCTTCTGCAGAACTCATAGATGCTCTTGGCGATGATCGGTCCGATCTCCGAGGTTTGCGATAACTCTTCTTCCGTGGCTTGCATCAAGCTTGAGGCGGTGCCGAAGCGTCGAGCGAGAACACTTGCGACGCGTTGCCCCACATGGCGAATGGTGATCGCATTGAGTACACGGGACAATCCTCGCCCTTTGCTCTGCTCGATCCCCTGTAGCAAATTAAGCGCTGATTTCTCCCCCATCCGTTCAAGCTTCATCAATTGCTCAAGAGTTAATCCATAGAGATCCGCATAGGAATTGACCAAGCTGGAATCGACCAATTGGTTGACTAGTTTCTCTCCCAAGCCTTCTATATCCATGCAGTCACGACTCGCGAAATAACGCAATCTCTGACGCCACTGCGCGGGGCACTGTTTCGAATTGCAACGTATGTAGACTCCCGCACTATCCTGGACTAGTGCCGATCCGCATTCGGGACATTCCGTGGGGAATGGATACTCGGGTAATTCTATTTCTCGCCGATGTTTCTCAACCCGAACGATATGCGGGATAATCTTTCCAGCTTTTTCAACCACGACCCAGTCTCCCACCCGCACGTCCTTACGGCGGATCTCGTCGAGGTTGTGTAACGAAGCGCGGGAGACGGTTGTACCTGCAAGTTGCACTGGCGCTAACTCCGCTACTGGCGTGATCGTTCCGGTCTTCCCAACCTGTGTTCGAATCGATAGCAACTGTGTGATCGCTTCGTACTTCTCAAGCTTATACGCGATCACCCAGCGTGGCGACTTCGAGGTCGCACCTAACGTCTCTCGCTGTTCAAAGCGATTGACTTTAATCACCAATCCATCGACTTCAAAATCGAGTTCATGAAGCCTCTCTACCAATTGATTGCAGTGCGCTACGACTTGCTCGCTCGTGTCAAAGCAGCTAACAAGCGGCGTGACAGGAATCCCTAGCGCACGGACTTGTTCCAAAAACTCCATGTGGTTCTTTGCCGAGACCCCTTCGCAAAAACCCATGCCATGGCAAAGGAATCGCAAACGACGCTTCGCGCATAGTTTTGAATCCAACAACCGAATCGATCCGGCTGTGACGTTTCGAGGATTTTTGAACTCGGCTTCTCCCAACTTGGCTCGTTCTTCATTGAGCTCAACTAAATCGGAGTTGGTCATGTAGACTTCTCCTCGGACTTCCAACGTTTTTGGAACTCCTTGGCCGACGAGCTGCAATGGAAGCCCGCGAATGGTGCGTGCATTATGGGTTACGTCATCTCCCACTTCGCCATTCCCACGAGTTACGGCCGCCGCTAATCGACCGTCGTCATACCGAATCGAAGCAGCAACGCCATCGACTTTTAATTCAACGACCCATTGCACGGGCTCGCCAGGTAATAGCTTTTCGACTCTCTGAAAGAACTCTCGCAATTCACCTTCCGTGTAGGTGTTTTCAATCGAAAGCATTGGGATTCGATGGGTGACTTGTGCAAGCCCTTCGACCGGAGCGTCTCCCAGTTTGCGGGTTGGGCTATCCTCGCTTGCAAGCTCCGGGAACTGCCTTTCCCACTGAGTTAACGACTTCAAAAGTCGATCATATTCCAAATCGCTGATGGTCGGTTCGGCAAGCACATAGTACCGCTGGTCGTGCTCGCGGATTTCGCGGCGTAGCTCTTGTACAGCCTTAGCTGCTTCTTCTAAGTTTTCGGCGTTATACTTCGGTGCGCTGTCCATCGATTGAGTGTTCTTTGGAGAATCCATCGCGACTTACCCTGCTGGCTCAAGTGTAACTGAGAAATCAACTGGCCGGATTGCCACCGCGGATCGCAACCCGCTTGCCGGTCTTCGCGGATCTGTAAATCGCATTGATCAACTCAACGCTTCGGCGGCCCTCTGTCCCGTCGATGCGACTAGGAAGCCCCGATTGAATGGACTTAGCAAAATCCTTGAATAGCTCTCGATGGGCAACATGTCCAATTGCGGCGGGATCTGAAGCTCCACCACCAGTGGTATTCGATTGCATCTGCGCGAGAATTTTCTCGTCTTGTTTGATCCCCTTAGCAAAATTCCATTGCACGATCGCTTCTTCTTCGAGGACCGCTGTTCCATGGGAACCGGAAATCTCAATGCGTTTGAGTGACCCCGGATATGCGGCAGTTGTTGCAACGATGGTTCCTAATGCACCCGATTCAAATTCCAAAGTAGCAACTGCCGTGTCCTCGACTTCAATTCGTTCATGTGCTCGCAAGGCGGTCATCGCATTGACAGCTCGAACCGGACCCATCAACCAAAGGAGCAGATCGACGCTGTGGATGGCTTGATTCATCAATGCACCTCCACCGTCGAGTTGCCAAGTCCCACGCCACTTACCACTGTCGTAGTATTGTTGGGTGCGAAACCATTTGACGATCGCATCAGCTACGGAAATCGAACCAAATCGGTTCTGCTCCACCGCTCCCTTCATGAGGATCGCGGAGCGATGAAATCTAGAGGGGAAAATCGTCCCTAAGTAAACGCCGTTTTTATCGCATTCGGCAATCAACTGATCGCAACGCTTTGTGGTCACCTCAAGGGGTTTCTCGACTAACACATGTTTACCGGCCCTTGCCGCTGCAATGCCAGGTTCCAAATGCGCTCCGCTCGGGGTGCATATCGTCACGATATCTAAAAGTGGATTCGCAAGCATCGCTTGAAGGTCATCGTAAGGCATTCCGCCAAACGAGTCGCAGAAGTCACTCGCTTTGTCCATCTCCCGGCTGTAGCAAGCAACCAGTTTAGAACCTCGCATCTCAGCAATCGCTCGAGCATGAAACTTAGCGATCATCCCACAACCGATAATTCCCCATCCTATCATTTTTGCCCCCTCATGCTGCGACGCTCAAACTGAATACACGGGTGGTCTCCGGTGCAACGTCGTTGGTTTTTCAGTCGCCACTTACCAGATTTGTCCCTAGTGAATGAGTCGCTAGGGAACGATTCATCGAACCGCTCGAGCGACCTTGCATATCCATAGTAACATAACGAAACCCAAGCGAGGTTGCTTTTTGCGAGATCCGTTGACGCATTTGAGGTTCCATCGCTCGAAGAATCTCTTGGGAATCAATCTCGAGCCGCAAAAGCTGATCTGCATGCAACCTTGCACGCACGTCTTTAAATCCTTGGTCGAAGAGCCAACGCTCCATCGCTTCAATTTGATTCAACCTACCGAGCGTGACGACTTGCCCGTACGCAATTCGACTTGCTAAACACGGACTCGCCGGTTTGTTTGCAATCGGTATACCCCAATGCAAGGCAATTGCTCGAACGACAGATTTTCCATAGCCCAGTTCCGCTAAAGGCGCTCGAACTCCCCACTGCGTCGCCGCTTGCAAGCCAGGCCTATAATCCCCTAGATCGTCAGCATTGGTGCCAGAGAGGATCGTCCCTATCGATCGCTCTTTTGCCCAAGCAGCAATCGACGAGTACAAAGTTGACTTGCAGTGAAAACATCGATCAGGCCCATTCGCCGCATACCCCGCACTGCTCAATTCGTCGGTGACGATCTGCACGTGCTGAATTCCAATTTCTTGAGCCACCAATACCGATGCTTCCCTATCGGATTGAGGAACCGCTGCACCGAGGCTTGTCCAAGCTACCGCGCAAGGTCCAAGAGCACGCGAGGCACCTGCGGCAACTACTCCGCTGTCCACTCCGCCAGAAAAAGCGACTACCACACTGCTATCGATACTTCGAATGTGTTCGATCAGTTGCAGCGCAAGCTTACCCGCGTCGATAGATTGGTCATCGGTAGGTTTGTCTGCCAATTAACTTATCCTTTTCGCTTCGTCACCATCTCGCGGTAATACTCGATGGTTCGTCCAATTCCATCCTCTAAGCCAACCACGGGTTCGTAACCAAGCACCTTGCGAGCTTGGGTGATATCCGCCAAGCTCTCACGAACATCCCCAAGCCTAGGTGGTAGAAACACGGGATCGATTTTCCTGTCTAGCAATTTCGCCAACAGTTCTAGTAGTTGCAGTAGTGTCGTTTGACGCCCATCTGCCATATTGAAGACACGCCCCCCGATGTTAGGTACTTCACTCGCCAAGAGATTTCCTCGAACTACGTTTGCAACGTAGGTGAAGTCTCGCGATTGCAACCCATCTCCGTAAATCGTAGGCTTCTCCCCACTGAGAATCTTGCTGACGAAAATGGGGATCACGGCTGAATAAGGACTATCCGGATCTTGCCTAGGTCCAAAGACGTTGAAGTATCGCAAACAAACAGTATCTAAACCGAAACTGTGATAGTAGCTCTGGCAGTAATACTCACCGGCTAACTTTGCTACCGCATATGGTGATAGTGTCTGTGGCAAATCCGTCTCTCGCTTCGAGGAAGTCGGATTGTCGCCGTAAGCGCTGCTGCTCGCTGCATACACAAATCGCTTGACCTTCGCTTTGGCGCTCCAGTGAAGCATATTCAGGGTACCGGTCACGCAAGCTTGATTTGTATCGAGAGGGCGTTCCAATGAAAGGGGAACGCTTGCTAACGCAGCTTGATGAAACACTCTCTCAATCCCATCGAGCGCTTGCTGGACGACACTGGAATCGTTGATGTCTCCTTGAACCAACTCAACGCGATCTGACACTTCTGCAAGATTCTCAAGCTTGCCCGTACACAGGTTGTCCAAGACACGAACGGAATGCCCAGCATCTAACAGCCCTCGCACAATGTGCGAGCCAATGAAACCACAACCACCGGTGACAAGACAGCGAGCCATTAATAGAACCTTAATTCCAATTAGCCAATTCAGAGTAGACAAGCGCTGGGGGTATTGTAAACGCTGCGATTAGTTCCGAAAGCGGTAAATCACTCTGAGCGGCTGCCACGAAAAAACACTAGAGGGTGTTTCGAATGCACCGCGACAAATCGACGAAGTAGAGATGGTGCAACTGATTGCTAAAACGCTAAGCTTATGGCGTTTGGACAAAAAACCGTCAAAAATCTGCTAACTAATCGCAATATCCCAGTATCCAAGCACCCTACAACCGGAATATCGCAGTTCATCGAGCGCTTGCTTGAGAAATCTCTTTCGCTCAATCGATGGTTTCTCCGTCGCGTTTCCATCCCCGACTATTCTGTCTCCACCAATTCTCTTACCACAAATCGAATCGGGTTCCGAAACCAAAACGACACCGTCGCACAACTTTGCCAAGTTGCGCATCCTCGGATTACCAAGGCTTCCGAGATCCAGCCAGGTCGAACTGTACTTGGAACGAATCGCGGACAACGAAGCGATGTCCTGAACCACACGACTCGGTAACGGCTTATCGAATTCAGAGAACTCACCTAGCCAATCCCAATTCTGAACATCGACGAGTGGGCATGAAAGCATCCCGGTTGCTTGCAGCGGTGGTAGTGATTCACTAGGCACTACCACACAACCCTGACGCTTGAAGTGCTCACTCCAAGCTTTTGCAATCCGACAACACCAATAAGCTTTGTCAAAGCTACTTTCTTGTGAAATGACTCCAACGCCAATGCATAAATGCGTTTTGCATGGCATGGTTTCTAGAAATGAACTCTCCGGAAATAAGTCGACTACCGAAGACGCCTTGCCGAGCTGCAAACCCAACCCGACCATTTCTGATCTCTCTGTTCCAACAGGAATTGAACTCGTCACCATCGCTCTACTCCTGAATCATCGTTCGCCGATGGCAAAGGGACTGCTCCACGAATCCTCCTCCACAACCACCAACAAGTCGCGATCATCACCATCGACCGATTCGCTCGTCCAGCTCATCTTGGAGTCTGATGGCGAACTGTCTTCATCGATGACGACTCGCTGGCTATCGTGCCCTTCTGGTCGGTTATCCCTAACGCGAAAGTGTGTCTCTGTCCGAACCGCTTCTAAATGGATACTGCGAATCATCTCTCGAAACGCGCTGTCAACTCGGCCTGAATCGACCTGTCGCTCTAGTGGATCCAAGGAGTAAGCAAGAGATGGACCGTCGATCGACGCGCTCTCATCGCTCAATTGATTCTTCAGGAAGGGTGCAAAGTAGTCTACTAAGGTCTCGGTTGGCTCGCTGATGACTAATCCAGACTCACCGACACCACTTACACCGTCCATACCGTCAGTACCGTCGACTTTTAGTGTTTCATGATCCGATGAATCACCAACAACTGTGTTTGATGAATCCTTATGGAAATCACTGCTAGATACTAGCTCGCATGTCGCGGTGTCTTGTGGGTCATCTAATGAACCGAACTCGACGGCATTGACTTCTTCGTTAGCTTCATCCATCCCCATTGCTGCGGCATTAGAGCGAGCAGCAATGGATGCGTCATTCGCCGTATCCTGCGGACCTGATTCCCCGTTGCGTCCTAAAGTCCATGGACTTGGTAGCAGATGTAGTTTGCTCCAAGCCTGCGATATTCGCTCTGGGCTAATCACTCGCGCTCCGTCCATGGCACCCCAGTACATCGATTGGTCGGCCAATTGATCGATTAACCTTGGAACGCCTTCGCTCGCTCGATGAATCAGTTCGGCACTGCCTGTTTCAAAAATCGTCTCGAATCGCCCACCGGCTATCGCAACCTTGGCTTCTAAATAAGCTTTGACTTCCGAAAGTCCCAAGGGTTGTAGATAAGCTCGGGATACTATTCTTTGGTTGAGCGATTCGAGATGAGGATGCGTAAGGGTTTCCTCAAGCTTCGGAGTGCCAGCCAATACGACGCGAAGACAAGCTCCTTCTGCGTCAACGATGTTGGTTAGTATGCGAATCTCATCGAGCAGTTTTGCACTCAGCGTTTGGGCTTCGTCGAAGAGCAACACCCAATGGTTTGCGTTCCCCGCATAGGAGTCGTTTCGCGGAGATCTCTCAGAGGAAAAACGAACTGGTCTGGGATATGTGGACAAAGATGGTTTTGGGGCACCCGAAATCGATTGCAAATGCTGAAGGATCGACAGTCTCAAACGACCTTCATCCGTCTCAAGTTTCGGTGGAGCGGTACGATGGATACCCAAATGGTAGACAATGGTTTGTAGCAAGGCGCGTCTTGTGCAAATCTGGGAGCCAGCGATCATCGCGACTTGCATCTGGCCGCGAACTTCATCCGCGATCCTGAGCAGATTCATCGTTTTGCCTAAGCCGGCCCCACCGACGAGAATTGCGGGACCGTCGCCTCGCTCTATGCATCGCAAGCTTGCGAAAATCGCATCCCGGCTTCCTGATGTCTGAACATAGGACTCCAGCATCGCGGTCGCCGGAAACGGTCGCGTTCGAAGTCCATAAAATGCTTCTACCATCGCTTGCCTCTCGCCCCAATGTCCAGCTGAATGCTATCGAAGCGCACGCAGAATGCCTATCGGCGACCCCTGGTCGTCGAGCTTCCAACCTCATTGTGGAATCGGCGCGGAGGATTCGATTTCATTAATCGAATCGTTACAATCGCTAAACTTCGTGCATTTGGCGAGCAAGCCGCACGGAAAGTTTCCGTATAGAACGCCGGATTGCTTGGAATTCGGGAGTGGAGCCTTTTCGGGGGCGAACGACAAGGTCAAGGCTACTTGGAAGTTGATGTTGTTCCAATCGGAAGGCTTCGCGTATTCGGCGTTTCCAAAGGTTTCTTAAGACCGCGTTGCCAACGCGGCGAGAGATAGAAATTCCTAAACGCGGCTTTTCAAGCGAGTTTCGAACAGCGTGCATCACCAGCGTATCGTCCGCCGCAACCCGACCGTTCTTAAAAGCGCGATCGAAATCGCGCTGATGGACTACTCGCTGTTTTTTACTGAACCGAAACAAGGCTTATTTATGTACTGAAATCAATCAGTCCATAACCTTTGCGTTGGAAATCAGCTTTAAAAACTCGCGGTTGCTTGGGAATCGTCCAAGCTGCTTGGTCAACTGCTCCATCGCTTCGATTGGATTCATCGAGTTGAGAGTTCGGCGGATCATGGTCACGGCATGATACGTCTCCGGATCATGAAGCAACTCTTCTCGGCGGGTGCCCGATTGAGTGATGTCAATCGCGGGCCAAATGCGTCGATCTGCAAGCTTGCGATCGAGCACAAGCTCCATGTTGCCAGTACCCTTAAACTCTTGGAAGATCAATTCGTCCATGCGCGAGCCGGTATCGACAAGCGCTGTTCCGACGATCGTCAAGGAGCCACCTTCTGCGAAAGCTCGTGCGGTTGCAAACAACTTCTTGGGAATGTCCATCGCTTTGATGTTCACCCCACCGGACATTGTTGGACCAGAGTTTCCGACCCACTTGTTGAAAGCTCGTGCAAGTCGCGTGATGGAATCCATCAACAAGAAAACATCTTTGCCCATTTCGGCGAGTCGACGGCAACGATCGACTACCAATTGGCTTAAGCGAACGTGCGAGTCGACGTCTTCATCAAGGCTACTTGCGATCACTTCGCCGCGAGTAACGCTGCGACGCATATCGGTAACTTCTTCTGGCCGCTCGTCGATCAACAAGACGATCAGTTCCACATCGGGATAATTCTCAGCGATTCCTCGCGAAATGTTTTGCAGCATGATCGTCTTGCCCGAGCGTGGGGGAGCGACGATCAAAGCCCGCTGGCCTCGTCCGAGGGGCGATAGCAAATCAATCACTCGGTTTGTGACCGGTTGTGGGCCTACTTCAAGCTTGAGCCATTTCTCGGGATTGATCGGAGTCAATGTGTCGAATGTTTTGACGTTCGCATAATCCTCTGGCTTCATACCCTCGACATCGACGATTTCGCGAACTCGAGGCCCTTGTGAGCGTCGGCTTTGTTGCATGATCGCTCGGATCTTCAAGCCTTGTCGCAAGCGGAACTTTTCGATCATCGTTCCGGGAACGAACGGATCGGATCGTTCACGGGAGTAGTTGTTCGATGGGCTGCGCAAGAAACCGTAGCCATTGGGGTGCATTTCAAGCAGCCCGAAGAACTCAACACCTGGTTCTTCAGTCGGTGCGCTCTGCTCTGGTCTAGGAATCACATTGCCGTTCTCGTCGAGTTCCGGTTCTTGCGATGCCTTATCTCCATTTTGTGCTTCTTCTTCACGACCGAAGGCCGTGTTGTAATCGGGTCCGTGTCTTCGACGCGGGCGCCGCACTCGCGGACGTGATCCACCTGATCCACCACCACCCATATCATCTCCGCGCACGTGCGACCGATAACGTTTCTTTTTTGGCATAGAAAAAACCCGTACTTCAACGGAAAGCTGAGAAGACGCAGGCGCTCGAAGGCGATCTTTCACCCGAGCCTGTCGTCCACAAGGAAATCCGCTCTCGGGAACACCTTCCCCAAGAACACACCATATTGCAACGCTTGCATTCAGCGAATCGAAAAAGGAAGCGAGTTAGAACACCGGTCGGAGCACCGCACCGGAAACAAGCTACCGTCGACAACAAACTTTTGAGGGATTTCACCATGCCTTGATGAAGGCACTTGGCTCCAACCCCAACCGCTGTTTGCTAATTGCCATCCTAGCAAGGGTCGCAAAAGCAACTGAAGCGAGAAAAACACTTTCGCTTCAATCCGAAAGGACTCACAGAAGGTTAGCGAAGCCGCCGGTTTTGTCAAGCTGCTTCCGGTTCGTAGCCCGATTTCTCCAACCATTTTTCCCAAATTTCACTGATTCCTTCGACCGGCATAACCCATACGACCGATCAACACGGAAAAGCTTTACATTCTGCCTTACCAACTACGGGAGCACCCGAGATGCGTTCAAAACTAAATGAGTTTCTCAATGAGAGTCTCTCCCGCGGAATGCTGGCCATGGTGACATTTCTGCCCACCGCTTCCACTGGGGCGTTTGTAATGGGAGGACTTGTTTGGGGCGGAGTTGTTTGGGAAGCGTCTGTTTCGTCGAGTTGCGCAGCATCGGAGAATCGTCAGAAGGAAATTCTCTGGGAGGATAACCTGGACGCTGCGATTCGCCGCTCTGAGCAAACCGGCAAACCTCTGATGATCCACTTCTATGGGGATAACTGCCCCCCATGTCGAATGCTTGAAAAGAAAGCTTTCCGCGACGAGTCTTTGATCCAGACGATGAATTCTTCGGTGATCGCCGTACGCATCAATGCCGAGCGAGAACTCAAGACTGCTTTGCGATTCCGTGTTAACCGCTGGCCTACGGATGTCTACTTCTATCCCAACGGAGATGAGATTTACCGAAACGTCAGCAATCAAGATCCGGCTGTCTTTGAGAAAATCATCGCCAAAGTCGCTGACAAAAACAGTCAAAGACGAGAAGCTTCGTCCACCAAAGCAACCTTGGCGTCATACCCGAAAACCTCTGTGACGGCGACTGTTCCCAGTGGCACTCTTGCGGCCCTAGCGCCAGCAACGCAGATTCCAGCAACGCAGGGGCCAGCGCGAATTCGGCTCACCGAAAGCACCTTCAATTCGGTCGATACTGCCGAAGTCGCTCAATCAACATCGCCGAGTTTACCGAAGGATGTGACCTCGGCTCAGACACCAAGCTCGCCTGTTGTCGCAGAAGCAACACAGCCACTGTTAGCTTCGAAAGCTACCGACGAGTCGCAAGTCGTCTCTGCTGCGGCGAACGTCCCGTCCAACCTACCAGAAGCCACAGCGATGGGTGGGCACTGCCCCGTCACCCTTCGCGCTGCGATCGATGCTTCGAAAGCTGGTACTACACCATCTGCCGCTTGGGTGCTTGGCTCTCCCGAACACACTGCTCGCCACCGCGGTCGAACTTACTATTTCTCCACGGCAGAAACTAGGGATGTGTTTCTCAAGGATCCCGATCGCTATGCGCCGGTGTTAAGCGGTTGCGATTTGGTGGAATATTCCAAATCGGGGAAATGGATCGATGGTGACTGCAGGTACGGTTTTATCGAACAAGAATCCGGACGTATCTTTCTTTTCTCCTCAAGTTCGAACTGTCAGGAGTTTGCGCGAAACTGTGAGGCATACTCAAGCATGGGTAGCAAACGTACCGGAGTAGAGTAATTTCCTTAAGCTCGGTTTGCCATCCAACTCCTCGATCTCTCTCAGGATGGCAGCCAATGCTTTCGCGATCGCTATTGAAATTCCTCCTGACTTCCGCGTCAGTCTCCACCCTCTGTTCACAACTCAACACCGTCGCTCATGCACAGGCTATCCATTGGCCTCGTCAAGAACTGATCATTCCCTTCCAAGTTCACCAGCAGGGAACCTCACCTGACTCGGTGGAATTGGAAGTATCGAGTGATGCCGGTAAGACTTGGCAGGTCGCTGGAAAAGCTAAAATCACGAATAGCGATTCGAAGGATCGGCAGTTTCCCTTTCGAGCCGATCGCGACGGTGAATATTGGTTCCGTGTGAAATCTCTTGATCGTTCCGGCAACCTGATCGATCAACCAGGTGAACCTATGCGGGTCAGCGTCGACTCGACGAAACCGACCGGCGAACTCTTGATCGACCTCGATAAAAAAGGAGATCTTCAAGCTGAGTTTCGTGTTCTCGATTCAGCCCTCGACTTCGCTTCGCTTCGCTTGGAATACCAAACCGAACTCGACTCGGCTTGGAAGGATATCCCATGCCAAACCGAACGTGGGAATACCGAACAAGAATGGATCGGATCGGCCAGTTGGTCTATCCCGCACCAAGCGACTCAGTTAATGGTTCGGCTCACGGGAAAAGATCACGCGGGTAATGGACTTGAAGTCACCCGAATGCCGAAACTTCCCAAGACAGCCCACGCTCTCGTCGGTGGGATGCGATTCGCAAGCACACGGCAAACGAGCGATTCCACTCCGCCCGTTGCCGGCCCAATAGCGTCCGGTCCTGCAACATCGGGTCCAATCATTGGTTCCGGGGTCGCTAAACCAACTTTGCCAGCAGGGCTAAATCTCGGTGCCCCAACAGGGGCAGCGGTATCTGCCAACTCCGCAGCTAACCCGACCCCTGCCCCGCAAAGCTTGCTCACCAACAAGCAGAGCGCCAATCTCCCTGTTAACAATCTGCCTGTTAACAATCTGCCAAGCAGCAGCGGGATTGCGCCTGTGAGTATCGCGCCACCGAAAATGTTCACTTCCACCGGGCTGCCTGTTCGAAGCATCGAGGACAAGCCAATCGAAACGACTTCCGGTTCTAATCCAGCCGAGTTGCTCGGGGCTGATGGTTCAAACAAAACAAAATCGAACTCGGTAAGCGAGCTGCCTCGATTGGATCCTCCGATCAATCGCCTTGATACAGCGGGTATTAAACCGATGTACTCATCGAGTAAGGCCTTTGATCTCGATTATGCGATCGTCAACGATCCAGGAGCACCGATCTCAACAGTCGAACTATGGGGGACTTTGGATCAAGGAAAAACTTGGGAACGTTGGGGTACCGATTCGGATCGGGAAAGTCCTTTTGAGATCGAAGTTGAGACCGAAGGGTTGTTTGGATTTCGTATGGTGATTGTCGGTAGCAACGGTCTTGCTTCGCGACGTCCACTCCCGGGTGATGCGGCGGATGCATGGATTCACGTCGATACACTGATGCCCCGCGTGCGGATCCTCAGCGCTTTGGCAGGTAAAGGCCCGGAAGCCGGTTCGTTGATCATCGAGTACCAAGCCATCGACGAACACTTCATCGATCGTCCGATCGGTCTATGCTACTCGGAATCCCCGCAAGGTCCTTGGATTCCCATTACTCAAGGGGCGAAGAATCAAGGCCGATTCGTATGGGCTGGGGATACGCACTTGCCAGAGAAAGTCTATTTGAAGCTTCAAGGAACCGATGCAGCAGGAAATGTCGGCGAGCATGTCTTGGATCTACCCGTAGACGTCCAAAGTGCTGCTCCTCGAGGTAAAATACAAGGCTTTCGCCCCCGATAACCGGTTGTGAAGCGAGTTAAGGTTTATGACTTCTGGCTCGAATCCGTTTTGCTCTTTGCGGAGGTGGCTGCCATGCGGCGGCACCTCTCGCTGCACATCCGGACTTGATCCCAAGTCCGTTCCCATTTCTTTCGCCAAGCGAAGTCTCGGCCGCACTGAACACACTTCTTGGTAGGTAAATGAATCTTCTTGTGTGTCATGGTTTTCTTCGCATACCGAACGAGCTGCTCTAGATGTCGGTTTGATTGGCCATCGATGAGGTAGGCTACCGGGGATCCTTGCCGTACACCCCTGATTCTTCCTCCGTTGGTAAACGTGGCTTTGAACGATTCGGCATATCCTCGGCATACCATTGATTGCGTTCGAAACGGAAGGTTTCGCTCGCAGTTCCTGGTCCAATGTTGATATCCTCGCGAAGCACCCCTCGCTTGAATACGAAGCGATTGCCGCGCACTTGAACGTTTCGGCAAGGCGCCATCGCTGGCCCTGAATTCTCTTGAAGTATGCGAATCATCCATCGCTCAGGAAATAGAACCGTATTGTCTTCAAATACTCCACCGTCGATTCCGACAAAGGCAACCGCGCATGCTCCACCTTGAATCTGATTCCCTCGAATTACTACATCCGATGCTTCGCTGGTCGCGTCAAGAGGTCGAAAAAAATCTGCTCCAGTGGAACCCCCAGCATTAATCGGACGCTCTCCTGCCTCGATAAGCGTGCAGCCCTCAATAGTTACCTTCGAAGAACCACCCTTGATCTGAATCCCTGCCGAAGCGCTGAAGCCATCGACTCCCTTCAAAGTGCAACCGCTGATGAGTACCTTATGACAGCCGACCAAATCCACACCTTGCCCACCCCAGCCTTTGAGTTCGCAATTGCGGACGGTCAAATCCTCAAGCCCTGAGCATTTGATCCCATCGTGATTTCCCTTCGGTCCAATCTCCGCAATAGAAACATCCTCAATCGTAATTCCTCGTGGCCTTTGGGCACCTCCTCCATCATCGAGGTTCAAACCGTTGTCTCGCTGACCGCGAATCGACAAACGCCGCACCGATAATCCAGAACAATTGGAGAACTGGATTGACACGTTGCCACCGGTAAAGGTCGGAGGATCATTTGAAGAGGTGCCTTCAATGGTCAGGTCGCTAACATCGCGTACGTGATAACCACTTCCGTATTCACCAGGAGCCAATCGAAGCACTGTCCCTGGCTTGATCGATTTCAAAGCATCTCGCAATTCATTTGCGTTACGTACTGCTATTGTTTCCCATGCCTTCGCTTCGTTGAAGATTCCAAGGCCAGCCCATAATACCAGTGAGGTTATCACCGATGCTGCAATTCTCGTCTGCTTGTGTATCGCGTGTTTTTGCTGTGTGTTCATAAGTATCCGGTCTCGTCCTGTCTGACAATAAAATCGGAAGCTACCTTGGCTTGTTCGATTCCATCATATCCGAAAGAACAGGCCGCATGCGAATCCTTCCGCACATGCTAAACTATCTGACCGTCACTGAAACGATCCCCGCCTTATTACCAATCCGACTGCCATGATTCGTACCGATCTCGATTTTGACCGTCCCGGCAAGCAGTATGGAACGCTTCGAGTTCCCTATTCGCATAACCTTGCTGGCTGGGCGAATATCATGATTCCTATCGTCGTGATCTCGAACGGAACAGGACCGACTGTGCTAGTGCTCGGCGGCAATCATGGAGATGAATATCAAGGTCAAGTCGCGCTTCTCAAGCTCGCCAGATCGATCGAAAGCGAATCCGTTACCGGACGCTTGGTGATGATTCCATCTTTGAACTTTCCAGCGGCACTGTCCGCTACCCGATTATCTCCCATTGATGGGATGAATTTGAACCGCGCGTTCCCTGGTCATCCTGACGGGAGCGTGACAAGTCAGATAGCGCACTATCTGACTCATGAGCTCTTCCCAATCTGCGATGCCGTCATCGACATCCATTCCGGAGGTCGCAGCATGGAATTCGTTCCGTGCTCCCATATGCATGTGGTTTCTGACAAGACGCAACGTAAAGCGATGCTCGATGCGATGCTGGCTTGGAATACCGATTTCTGTTTCCTTTATACCGATATTGCAGGATCCGGATTGCTTCCTGTTGAAGCGGAAAATCAAGGCAAGACCGTCGTGACTACGGAATTGGGAGGTGGTGAAGGTGTAAACGCATCGGTACACCGAATCGCTCACGATGGACTTCAAAACGTCCTACGCCATCTGGGAGTTTTGCAAGGGGCCAAGCAATCCCGCGCCGAGTTAGGTTTACCACCCTCGATCATCACCCAAGCGCTCGACTCCAAAAACTACTTGCTTGCTCCTGAGTCAGGGGTGTTTGAAGTCGCTGTCGATCTCGGGGCGCGGGTTCAAACCGGTCAGCCTGTCGGTTACATCCATTTCTTAGAACGACCCGACCGAGAGCCGACCCCGATTATCTCCCCAAAGAACGGCTTTCTCATCGCGATGCGAACTCCTTGTAAAACTCAACAAGGGGATTGCCTTGCTGTGATCGCTGAAGAAGTTCCGGTCGAAGACATAATGCACTTCGCGTAAAATTCGACAACGCGCAGACCAAATTGCAGCGGACGAATAAAATCGGAATTGACTTAGTAGTTGAACAAGAACTCGCGTGAGCTCAGTAGACTCCAAAGGAAGTCCTCGACAACTTCTCGATACTCCTGTGCACTGAGTTTCTCTTTCGCTTCACGCAACTCCCGTGTGAAGAGATCAAGTTCCAGGTCTGTCGGGTTTCGGCACAATGTTCGCAGATAAGCTGACTTGGCCAGTCCTGCAGGGTCATCGTTGAATTTCACCAACCATTGTTCGACGATCCCCCCTTTTTCTGCAAGCTTTTTATTGACGGTGTCACCGTTGTTTAGGTGTAGCACTTGAATGATGCTCGGCTCATCACTTCGTTCGCATTCGCACGTAATGCGTCGTTGGTTTCTACCGAATGTTTTCAGGAAGTTACTCTCGACACTCGAATCAAATAGCTGAATCGCTCTGGTGCCACTGGGGTAAAACTTGGTGTCATTCCTATCACCACCAAGAAAGATCACTTTGTTGAATTCCGATGGAACACTTGTTACCGAGACGATGGCATCATGGATAACTTCCGCCATCAGTCGCTTTGGATAGTAGTGCGAAAAGTACTTGCGATCCGCTTGATTGCCGTCGCTCGGTTCGCTGCTGCGTTGGTAGGTTTGAGAGTTCATGATTTCACGCATCAAGGCTTTCAAGTCGTACTTGTTCTCGATTAGAAATGCCGACAAGTAAGACATCAGTTCAGGATTGCTCTCCGGATTGCTGCTACGCATATCATCGATGGAATTGACGATCCCAATTCCCATGTATGCAGCCCATACTCGATTGACAATTGCTCGCGTGAAATAGGGATTCTCGGGTGAGGTAAGCCATTGAGCGAGAACTTCGCGTCGATCCGTTGTCTGCAAAGGATCAATAGGTGGGGCGTCCAACGGGGCGGGAGGTTGCGGTTTGCCCCGCAAAGGCTGAATCAAATCACCTTGCTCAACGACGAACACCGTCCTTGCAGAGTCCCCATTGCGGACTTCTCCTCCCCAACCCTTGGCTCGCACTCTCGCGAAGAGGTTGGCCATGGCATAGTATTGGTCATTGGTCCACTTCTCCAACGGATGGTTATGGCACTTCGCACACCCGATCGAAAGTCCTAAGAATGCTTGGCATGCGTTCTCGGTCATCGTCTCGGGGTCTTGATTGATCCCATAGAAATTGGTCGCGCCGTTTTCAAGCGACTCACCGGTTGCGGTTACGATCTCTTTGGCAAACACATCCCATGGTTTGTTCTGCTCTACACTCGCGCGAATCCACTGATAGTAGGCTTTGACCCCATCGGTTCGTAGCAAGTTGCTGTTAAGCATCAAAACATCGGACCACCTATAAGTCCAATAGTCCACAAATTGAGGGCTGTCGAGCAATTCATTGACCCAACGGGCTCGTTTGTCTGGAGATTCATCCGCCAAAAACTTCTCAACTTGCTCTGCTGTCGGCAATGTTCCTGTGGCATCGAGTGAGGATCGCCTCAGGAATTCTGCATCCGTACAACGATTCGATGGCATCAATCCCAACGATGCCAATTGATTGGCAACATGCTGATCGACCGGGTTAGAGAGTCGACCATCAGTTCCTCCAAGTCGTTCCCGAATAGCGTCAGGCGAAGGCCGCCTTGAGGGATCCTGCTCGAAGGCAACTCGCAAGCGGGCAGAATCAATTCGACTTGAAAACCAAACGATGATCGCTCCTTCGCCAGGCCCAACGATTCGCACTTTGCCACTCTCTTCGACCAGAGCAATGGATTCATCGCTCGATGAGAACTTGGCCCATCGCGTCACATCTTCTGATCTGCCGTTGGAGTACTTTGCAATGACGGTCATTTGATCGACATCACCGACCCCAAGTTCGACGGATTTAGGATAAACATCCACGGCGAGCAGTTTGGCGTCTTTCTCTTGGGGACCTTGCGCACCTTGAGCTATCCAATCGACCAGGATCTTGTAATCGTTCGAGGTCTCTGCGATCCGCAATCCACCCTTGTGCTCGACGCGTCCCGATGGTTTCAGCAGCAACAAGGAGTTTTCGGGTTGGCTCAGTTCAACACGCCTCGCACCATCTTGTTTAGCGATGTTGAAATGATCACTGAGCGAGTCGTAGCCTCGAAGTGATAGTCGGAAACCACCTTTACCAGCCAATGCACCGTGACACGCTCCCATGTTGCAACCGTTCTTTGCAAGGATAGGCTGAACATGATTGTCAAATTCCCAAGGGACAACGTCGGCATGAGGATTGACGACGATTTGCGTTTGAGCTCGTTCTAGATTCCCTTTAGGTGATTTCCATGTTGCGATCAAGTTCGCGGTTCCAGCAGCATCCCCTTGAACAATCCAGGTGCCTTCAGGGCCAATCACCAAGTGTGCGATATTCGATGGTTCGATTTCCAACGTCAAACCGTCTGTTGCCGCAAGCGGGAGTGACACGGTGCGTTGGGCCGAAGCAATCGCATCAGAATTTGTTTGCGTTGCTACCGTAGTGCGAACGGTGATCTGCTGCTGGTTCTGAAACGGAGATAGTTCGACACTTGCAGGAACGAATTCAAGAACAGGTTTGTTTTGAACTCTCTGTGTGTCATCCTCGGCGAACGATGGTCTACCGCTTGCAATCGAAGATAGGCTTGTAGCGAGCAAGCACACTAAACAGCTTGCTTTCATCAGCGAGCTAATTCGCGCATCTATGCGTTGAATCACGGAAGTTCGTCGGGAATCCATCGGCGATACTCATGGTTATATGCGGAGGAATCGCAGGTCGGTTCGGTCGATCCAGCAGCAATACTTTGTCATTGCCAAGTGGAGTGGCTTTGGCGTTGCAAAAGCCACCTGCGAACCATGAGTATACACCAAAAAGTCTCAGCACGAAAAAGAGCAATCGCAGCGGAAGGGATCCGCGTCGCGAGCCGATCAAGCAGCTTTTTTGGCTGCTTCCGCTGAATTCAACTTGTTGTACAGGGTCTTGAGGCTGATCCCCAACTCCTCTGCCGCAGCCGATTTGCTCCCTTTATGTCGCAGAACCGCTTCCTGGATCGCGAGGACTTCCATTTCCTTCAAGCTCAACGGGGCATCCCTGTGCGGGATCGCTTCCCTCGCTATCGGCACCGCAGGTGCGGAAGCGACCTGTGTTTGCATCGGCAACGTCGCGCTAGGAGTCTGTTGTTTCATGTCTCGCCGCATTCGTCGATCTACAACGTGTTTGGGCAAATGCTCTGGAAGGATCGGAGGATGCTCACACAAAATCGTCGCATGCTCGATGACATTAGCCAATTCCCGAACGTTACCGGGCCAAGGATGTTGCAGGAACAACGCTACGACTTCGTCGGAAAAAAGTTGTTCGATCGAAGCGTGTTCGGGATGGTGACGCAGATACAAGTGGCGTGCAAGCGGCATGACATCCTCGTTCCGTTCTCGAAGCGGTGGAACTTGGATTTCAAACGTATTGATTCGGAATAACAGGTCTTCTCGGAACGTACCCGACTCGACCATTCCTTCTAGATCTCTATGCGTTGCGCAAACCACACGAGTGTCGACATGGATGATCTCATTGTCACCGACGCGCCGCAGATCCCCGCTCTCGAGCACCCGCAGCAATTTAGCTTGCATCTGCATAGGCAATTCGCCGATTTCATCGAGGAAAATCGTCCCGCCATTCGCAGCTTCGAATAATCCTAATCGCTGTACGTCGGCTCCGGTAAAAGCACCTTTCTTGTGGCCAAATAGCTCACTCTCGATCAAATGCTCGGGCAAGGCCCCACAATTGATCGCGATAAAAGGTTTGTCGCGTCGCAAGCTCTTTTCGTGCACCGATCTGGCGACAAGCTCTTTGCCGCAACCGGTCTCGCCTCGAATCAAAACGGTGCTGTTTGTCGGTGCGACCTTGTCGACCAATCTTGCAATCCCTTGCATCGATTTCGATTCACCAACAATTTGAGGCGCACGACTTGTCTCGCTTCTTTCAACGCGTTCAAGCTCTGCTGTTCGTTGTTTGAGTCTGCGACGCTGGGCAACTTGCGTGAGCAACTGGTTCAGTTCCGAGAACCGACATGGTTTACTCAGGTAGTCGATTACACCAAAACGCAACGCAGCGATCGCTGTATCCAACGACCGCTTGCCCGTCAGTACGATCGCTTCGGTCGTCGGCGATATGGTCGCTGCTCGCTCAATGACTTGAATGCCGTTCATCCCTGGCATGTCCAAGTCGACGATCATGCAATCAAAGACTTCTTTTTCCAATGCGGCAATCGCCGTGTACCCATCAGGACAGACCGTCACACGGTGTCCATAGAATGGCAATTCCATTCGAGCGATCTCTTGCAACTCCTTCTCGTCGTCCGCAAAGAGAATCGATAGTGGTTCAAGCGGCTGCAAGTTTTTGTTGGTTGTCATACAAAGAATCGTTCATCGGTTTCGAGGGCAAAACAATTTCAAAACACGACCCCATTGAGGGGCCATCACTGCGTGGGGTGATCCGTCCACCATGATCGGTAATGATTCGATTGGTAATCGGTAATCCCAATCCAGTTCCACGCCCATCGCGACGCCGTGTGAAAAATGGCTCGAACAGATGCTTGAGTACCTCATCACTCATACCGCATCCATTGTCGGTAATTTCCAATCGCACTTCGTCCCGCTCAGGTATGTTCTGAACTACAACACGCACAAGTCCAAGCTTGGAGTCTGCGTCCAGGGACTCCAATGCGTTGGTTAGCAAATTCAATATTACTTGCTTCATCTCCTGTGGACTCGCCCAAGCGATCGCAGGTTCGCTCGCCGGAAGCGTTTCGATCTTTTGCGAGCGATATGGACCCATGTGGCGCACCATGTCCACTACGTCTTCGACTATTTCGTTCATGTCGATCTCTTGTTTGCGCTGCACATTTCCCAGTCGCGAGAAATCGAGCAACCGCTCCGTGATCCCCTTACATCGAAACGCTTCGTCTTGAATTCGTCGCAAGTACGACCGCAAAGTATCGAGATCTGTCCCAATCATTGGATTGACGGGCTGCCCTGCTGACATGCCAGACTCTGCTGAAGTGCCAGAACCTGCTGAAGTGCCGGAGTTCAGCGACTCACCGTTACCCGCCACTTGTGTCTGTGAGACTACTTGAGGATGAAGTATGCGATGCAACCGTGCTTCCAACGCTTCTGCACTCCAAGCAATTGCAGCCAGAGGATTGTTGATCTCGTGCGCTACGCCAGCCGCAAGAAATCCCACACTAGCCAACTGCTCATTGCGAATGACTTCCTCGGACCGTTCACGCACCTGCTCGTTGAGATCCTTCTGGATCGCAAGAAAACTCTGCGCCCCTAAGTTGATGGCTCTCGCTAATTCCGCAATCTCGTCCAAACTTGATGTGTGGATGCGGTACCCGAAATCCCCAGATGCAACTTGCCTTGCACCGTAAAGCAAATTCTTAAAAGGACGGATGACCGCAGATCGCGCGTAAGCAATCAAACCAATAAGCAGTCCTACCGCTAACAAGGTACTGCTCCAGGTCATAATGATCCAAGCTCGATAGCGAACTCGAACCTCATCCCGGAAACTCACCATGCGACTCGTCAACAACGAAGGTAGTTGATGGGCGAGCTCTGTAAGTTGCTCGAGGTCTTGCTCCTGCTGCAGCCTGGAAATGCGATTCGTCATCGACTCCTTCTGCACGTTCCTCCAAGCGATCTCATTGATCAAATGACCGATCTTGTCGGCGTATTGAAGCTCTTCACTGCGATCCGCAAGAAATAATGCTTCCGAGTGCGTACTCTCAAGCCGCGATTTGTATCGGGCTAAAACCTCTCGAGCAAACTGCACCCGCTCCAAAAATGGCTTGCGAGTTACCGGCAATACCTCGTCCTCAGGTGCCAGCGAGAATGTCAGAACTGAGGGAGATGCACCCACCCCTTCTTCAATCCGCAAATCATCAATCGCTCTGGTCAATTCCGAGGTTAACGGAATCTCCGACGCGCGACTGCTGAGCGTCGCTACGAGTTCCTTGTAAGCATAGACCCCCCGGAACCCACTATAGCCCAAAACAGCGATGACGAGCCCAAGGACCCCCATCGCCATTTGAAGCTTCTTGCGGATTGTCCATCGGGAAACCATCGATGACTCGTTCGACTCTCAAGCGTTTGAATGGACCTGGGCGGATGTCGCCAAGGTCCACTGAAGCTTTATCAAAAACGAGTGTTTCCACGCAATGTCAAAGATAGCTAGCGAAAGTGGTATTTCACCCACTACCGACCAGCTGCGTAACGCTCACTCTTCGGATTTCCACCCGACTGCAAATAGACCAATAAATCAAATACTTCGTCCTCCGACAAAGTATCCAGCAAGCCACTTGGCATCATCGAGACTTTGCTAGCCTTCATCTCGGTAATGTCGCTTCGCTTCAAATTGGTGAAATTGCCTGGATCGAGCATGTTGGTGGAGATCATGATGTTCTCACCATTTAGATTCGCTACCCGCCCGATTACCGTTTCTTCTTCGGTCTGGAAGATCGTAGCTTCGTACTGATCGCTGATCTCTTTGCTCGGATCAATGATCGCTGTGAGCATGTCCTTCGCGGAGAATCTTTGCGACGAAGCGGTCAGGTCTGGACCTTGAATGCCCCCTTGTCCACTAAATCGGTGACACTTGTAGCATTGCGCAACGGCAAACATTTGCTTGCCTCGCTCGAAATTGAAGCCTGACTTCTTGTTGGCAAATTTCTCTGCGAGTTCGTCGACACTCCAAGCTTTCACCAGAGAGCGAGGTGCTAAGTCGGCCAAAGGGTCCTTGGGGGCTGGCAATGGACCGGTCAACTCACCGAGTTGCTTCTTCTCTTCGTCGTCGAGATTGCCGATCGCTACTTTGCGAATGTTTTCCAAGAATCCGCCAAAGGATGCTCCTCCGCGTGCGGTTCCAATGTCGTAGAACCATTGGAAGTATGCTTTGCGTGTCTCAGGGGTCCAGCCTTGATCGACTTCTCTCAAGCAGAATGCATAGTGGATTTGTTGCTCGGCGGAATTCGAACCGTTCATCTGCGAGATGCATCGCTCGATCACTTTCGGGGCACCTAAGAAAATCAGCACCCTGGCCAACTCGCGATCGACTAAAGCGTCTCCGTCTGGCGTGGGGAAGTGGCTATCGAGTTGGCTGACGATCTGCCCTCGCAACTCAGGGGTGCCTTCACCCAACCTCAGGAAACTCAGTTGATAGGCTCGAAGGAGTTCGAGCTTTTCCGTGGTGTTAAGTTTATCCCATTGCAATCGCAACAAGCTCTTCTGGATATCGGCTTGGTCCGCTGGCGTTCCCTTTCTCGCTAAAGCGATGGCCATGGAGATGGCAGCTTGAGCTGGCAAATTCTGGGCCACAGGATCTCGCCATTCTTTGCTGTCGAAATGCTCCAAAGCCAATCGTGCGGCTGTCCGCAACGCCCGGTCTTGGCTTCCTAGATGCCGCATCGCCAACGGAATATCGAGTTTCGCGCCAGGGACGTGCATAGCCTCTAGTTGTCGACGGGCTGTTCGGGCTGCCGCAGCAGCTTCGTTATCCGGATATTTCGCAGGACTGGTGCTTTCTTGTCCTGTGTACCGAATTCGATACAAAGCTGATTGAGTTTTACGACCACCGATGGTCATGTACATGCAGCCATCTTTCGGATGGATGACCATGTCGGTAACGGGCATCGGCGATGCGCTGACGAATGGCTCGAAGGTGCTGTTGTATGTAGCGCCATTCGGGTCCAAGTGGACCGCGTAGACGACCCCGTAGCTCCAGTCTGCGATAAACAAAGCATTTTGGAACTTTGCAGGAAACTTTGCTCCCGTTCCAAAAACGATTCCAGTCGGTGAACCATATCCGATATTCGCAACCGCACCAAAGCTGTCAGCGAAATACTCTGGCCATTTGCCTGTTCCGTTTCTCCAACCGAACTCAGCACCGCTGACAACATGATTCACGCGTGTTGGACGATACCAAGGTGTACCGATATCCCATTCCATGTCGGCATCGTAGGTAAACAGATCTCCGTGAGGATTGAATGCAATGTCGTATTCGTTTCTGAACCCAGTTGCGACGAGTTCGACATCGCTACCATCGGGTTTGAAGCTCAGGATGTATCCGCCTGGCGCAAGTTTATTCGCCATAAATCCACGAGCATCAGGCATACGCCCGAGCATGTGATCTTCACTCCAGTGGCGAGGAACACGCGAGCGGTCTATCTTTTCCGGAAGATCGGTTTGATTTCCAGCACACATATATAGACGACCATCCGGACCAGGAATAATGGCGTGCGGACCATGTTCGCCACCACCCGTCAATGGAATGATGCGATCGATTTTCTCGAAGCGATCGTCTCCATCAAGATCTTGAAGTCTGTAGAGACCCGGCCCTCGCGGTGCGTTCGGTTCTTCTTTGTTGAGGATTCCATCGCCGTTGACGTCGACGTACAAACCATCTTTTGTATGCAACAAGCCTTGGGCCATCCCCAAGTTCACTTCGATTGGCTCGACCTTGGTTTCCCCTGATTTGCCAGCTTCACCGGGGGTGACGCGATAAAGTTTTCCGTATTGATCAGAAACGATCAAACGACCTTTCAAGTCCACGCACATCGCTACCCATGAGCCTTCGTCTTTACCGGGCACTTCGTAGACGAGTTCGATATCGAAACCATCAGGCACACGGAAAGCACTCGCGGGAGTTGCTCCCAATCCTTTTTTGGCAACGGCTTTCGCACCCGACTCTTGCCCCCTGGCTATCGGTGAACCAGTGGGGATCATGCTCGCGACCGCGCATAGAGCCGCAACACTAAATGTGAACTTTAACTTTCGCATACATTCATTCCAAGTTTGAGGAGCCACTTGTTGAAAAACAGATGGAATTAGCTTCTTGACCATTCACCCAATCGTCGATTCGAGAGCATCGATTCGTGAGCATCGATTCATCGCGCTCACGATCCAAGTAATCATTACGCAAACAGTTCTGTAACTGCTTGAGCTTTGACCAACTCGCGTGGTTGATTGAGGTGGTTGTAGACGATGGTCTCGGGTTCGATCCCGAAGGCATGATAGATCGTCGCTAGCAACTGAGCTGGGTGCACAGGGGACTCGATCGGGGCGCTGGCGGTCTTGTCGCTCTTCCCGTGAACATACCCACGCTTGATCCCTGCTCCAGCTACCACCGATGTGTAGCAGTACGGCCAGTGATCTCGACCGTCATCGCTGTTCCCGTTTCCAGATGTACTTACGCCACGCTCTGGAGAACGACCGAATTCCCCGACCGCTACCAACAAGGTGTCTTCGAGCAATCCGCGTTGATCCAAGTCTTCCACCAGCGTCGAGAGACCTGCATCGAGCATCGGTGCTGATTGGTTCTTCATCCGTTTCGATAGGTCTACGTGGTGATCCCATGAATGATTGTCGCTATTGGCAACCTTTGGCCAAACAACTTCAACCACTCGCGTTCCAGCTTCAACTAATCGACGGGCGAGCAAGCAGCTTTGGCCGAAAGTATTGCGACCATAAGCATCGCGAAGGGCTTCTGATTCTTGGCTCAAGTCGAACGCTTCTCGCGCCTTGCCCGAGACGACCAACGATAAGGCTTGGCTAAAGTACTCATCGAGTTGTTGGTTCTCAACTGCGGCATTGATCGTAGGCATCTGCTTATTGATCAAATCCCTCAATGTCGCACGTCGCTGCAATCGAACAGAAAAGACTTCTGGACGCAATTGCAAGTCGCTGACGTTGATGCGATCCATCTTGTTCATGTCTAAGTCGTCCCCTTCTGGGTACAACGTGTACGGATCGTATTCTTTGCCCAAGAATCCTGCCGTGCCACCTTTGCCAACCACATTCGATTCTTGAAGTGGTCGAGGCAACATCACGAACGGCAACATCGGTTCGTCTGCTGGGCGCAAACGGATAATGTTCGAGCCGAAGTTTGGAAAGTCCTTGGGGCTCGGCGGCTCAAGCTGACCGGACGCACTGACCTTGTCGGTGGTATATCCCGTCATCATCTGATAAATCGCGGCCGTGTGATTGAACAACCCATTCGGGGTGTAACTCATCGACCGAATCATCGTGAACTTGTCGTTGACCAGACTTAGCTTGGGCAAATTCTCGGTGTAGGAAATCCCAGGCAGCTTGGTCGATATCGGCTTGAATACGCTTTTGACCTTATCTGGCACATTGTCTTTCGGATCCCAAAGATCCAAATGCGACGGACCACCTTGCAGGTAGACCAAGATCATTCGCTTGGCCCGATTCCAACCCGGTGCTCCATCGCTCTGTGCACCTTGGGCCGATTGCAATTTCAAGAGATTCGCCAACGATAGTCCGAATAGCCCCGAAGAGCCTACACGAAGAACATCTCGCCGGGTGGGACCCAAGCTCGAATCGCACAAATCCTTACCGGCAGAACCAAGCAATCGCAACATGACGGATGTCCTTTTTAGGAATTGTTCGGTCGAAACTAGGGAAGGTTTCTGACCATCTCAAAGGCTAGTTAAATGGATGAAATTACGTTTAGGAGCAAATGGAAAAATAGGTCTCGATCACGCTTAGTGATTGAAGAGGAATGCAGGCGAGTTGATCAACGCCCACACCAAATCTTGAGCCGCAGTCAACCGACCGTTTACCAATTGCGCTTCGCTTTCCTTCAAATCGGCACGCAATCGAATCAAACGTGAGTCTTCTGGAAGTGGGGAACTCAATCGCTCGATTCTCTTCGCCAATACGATGGCTTGATCGTCTTCTGGAAGCCCTTGGCTTTCCTTCTGCACATTCGCTTGCAAGCCTTGCAATTCACCCGAAGAAAGTTTGATGTAGTTCATACCTTCTTTGGTGATCTCAGGATTCCATGCTTCGCGAGGAATCGCTGCAATGGCTTGGAAAGACTCTGGTAGGCCCAAAGCGATTTCTCCTTCATGCTGTCCAGCACTCAGACGGAAACGGCCAAGGCGATGATTCTCGGCGTTGTGGACCTGGTGTATTCGCCATTGGAGAACTTCTCCCTTGAGCAACGTTACCGGTGCTTCCAATGCAAAGACTGCCCAATGCTCAACACCCATCGCACCAGCAATCGCCCAACCTCCATTCGGATCGGCTGCATTGCCATCGATAACAGCTGCGGCCGAGAAGCCTTGCTGATCGAAATCGGTAAGCCCCTTAACAAGCTTGAGCTTGCGCATTTCATTGGGCTTATCCGGTGCCCCGGCAAACAATTCAATCTCGGTAATTACGAAGTTTCCGTTGGGTGGTAAGCCTGGCCCTTGGCCCGGCAAATCACTTGCCGTGAGGGCTTCGAGCCGAACCGCACTGATCGGTCCTCCGACCGGTACGGTATCGACGGTGTATACACCTTTATTAGCTCCGCCGCTTGCGCGAATCGATCGATCTGATTGAGGTGCAAGCGTCGCACCCGTGGTAGCTAGTGCCTTTACAGCAGTCAACGTCTGCCATGAGGCACCGTTGCGGCGTGCATTGATGAACTCCTGAAGCTTCATGTCGAGGTTTGCTTCAAACCCTTGCACAGCAGCTTGGGCTGCAGCTAGCCGTTCAAGTCGAGCTTTCTCCGCCGCTTCACGCTCTGGACGAATCGCTTCCTTGCGAGCTTCTAAAGCAGCTTTGGTCGATTCTCGTTCCGCATCAAGGCCAGCTTGACGCTTTGGTTTCTCTTCGACCCACCAAGTCTCGCGTTCCGCTAACTGAGCCGTGAGTCGCTCGTGGTCTTTTTGAATCAAAGTCATCGTCGAGAGGGCTGTTTGGATTTCCTCAGCAGTTGCATGCCGGTTGAGCACTCGTACGAAAACTTCGTCGATCAAAGCGGCATCATCCGGGGTGGATTCCACCAGTTTGCGAATCGCATTTTCTGGGTCAGCGATGGCCGTACCAAGAGTCGGACCACTGACCAATGCCATAACGGATCCAAGTCGCAACTCATTCGAACGTTCGCATTCACATGCGCTCTCGCGAGGTGGACGGCCGAGGTTATTGAGGAATCCGTCGGGAAGTCCCGCATCAGCATCGGCAAGGGCCGCGGCTCGCGTGCCAGGAGGAAGCCCAGGGATCTTCGAAGCCGCACCAGTGACTTGGTGAATCGCATCAAAGAGGACTTCGGCAGGAAGTCGTCGAGGCATGGCGTGCGAGTAGTTGCGATCGTCGTCGGCGTTGTAACGATTCGTATCGATCGACAATTGGTAAACATCCGACTTGCAAATGGTCCGTACAACATGCCGGATATCGAAATCGTGCTCGATGAAATCTTTCTCGAGGAACTCAAGCAGTTCTGGAATGCTCGGTGGGTTTCCAGCACGGATGTCATCGATCGGTTCGATCAATCCCTTGCCCAACAGATAACCCCACATACGATTGACAAAACTCTTCGCAAAATAAGGGTTCTTGCGAGAGGTCACCCAAGCGGCGAACTGCGTACGACGTGATGGATTCTCCGCAAGTGCATGCTCCGCGACAAACGGGAACTTCGGTGCAATGGCTTGTTGGGTCTTCTGGTGCTTGACTTCACCATCATTCTTGTCGAAGACTTCTTCCCAAAGCGGCTTCGCCCCTTCGACTGCTGTCCCACCAATCGTATTGTTGCCCGAGGCTTCGTCTTTCTTCAACCCAACCTGGGCGAAATAAGCTGCCGTCTCGTAATACTGGTCTTGGGTCCATCTTTCGAAAGGATGGTCATGGCACTTGTTGCAATTGAATCGCACGGCGAGGAACAAGTGTGTAGAGTTCTCTACTGCTTCCTCTGGAGTTCGCAGGATCTTGTAATACGAAGCCGCTGGATTTTCTCGGTTCGAACCGCTTGCGGTAAGGATTTCGTATGCAAACTTGTCGTAAGGCTTGTTGGTTGCAAAACTGTTGCGAATCCAATCTTTGAATTTCGCAGCCCCTTCTTTCCCTAAGAACTTCGAGTTCACTTGCAGCAGATCGGACCACTTGTTGGTCCAGTGATCGACGAACGCATCGCTTGCGATCAACTCGTCAATTACTCGATCTCGCTTGAGCTTGCTCGCAGTTGTATCGCTCAAAAAGGCTCGTACCGCTTCGGGCGAGGGAGGCAATCCTGTCAAGTCGAGCGTCACGCGGCGAAGGAATTCCGCATCGTCGCACAAACCGGAAGGTTGTATCTTCAGCCGTTCCCATTTCGATGCAACCAAACGATCAACCGTTTGCTCCGAAGCGATTTGAACAGGCTGGTAACCTTCTCGATCCCCCATGACCGTAAGTGTTGTTGCCGCATAAGCTCCTTCATAACGAGCTAGAACGGGCACTTCTCCTCGTCGCAAAGCTTGGACTCGCGACCCATCGAGTACTGCACCGACTTCTGTATTCCCCGATTCAAGAAACGCTTCGCGCGTGACATCCCTTGTCTTGCCATCCGCATAAGTCGCGACGACTCGCAATTGCTGAATCCCACCAGGCATTGCAATAACAGGATTCGTCGGCGTAACTTGAATACCGGTTACTTTAGGAGAAGTCAAATTCAAGCTAGCTCCGCCAGCGATCCACTGACGAAGTACCAATGCCTGGTTATCCCCCGGTTCAAACAGCTTGCCCCCAACGTGAGGGACAACCCCAAGGGGCTTGGTCAACATCATCGAATCGATCGGGGATGTTGGATTGATTCTTCTGCCGGCCAAGTCATCGGCAAGGCTACGAACGTCGTAGGCCGGATCGTATCCTCGCAGAGAAAGCTTGAATCCATTCTTTCCTGCTTGCGCTCCGTGGCAAGTTCCCGAATTACATCCTAGGCGAGATAGAGCAGGGTTGACGTCTCGAATAAAGTCGACCGCAAATTTTGGTGAAATCGCAGAGTGTACTGCAATGTTTTGCTGGTGTGATCCAACGGCCACCGAGATCGTCGCGTCTGCTGCTTGGATTGGTTGCACCCAACCACGCTGAGATACCCACAACGCATCACTGGTCGATTGGAAGGTTGCTTGAGAAGTCGCATCGACAAGTTCTCCGGTAGTCAACTGAGCCATCACTACGATTTGTGCAGAGTCATTCCAAGTTGCGAAATCGATGTTCGATGGTTCTACGCGAATCGCGGAGATTTTCTCTAATGGGATCGGTTGGTGCGAGATTCCCCCTTCAACCTGGGCTGCTGGCACGTCTCGTTCCGCGCGGTGGGCTTGTGCAACCGCATCGAGCCTTGCGGCACGCAAGGATGCAATCGAGCTTTCGTCGATCGCTATCTGCGATCCGGCAGGAGTCGCATCGAAATCTGCAATCATAGCGCCATCAGCGATATTCCAAACACGGATATGCCCGTCGGAAGCACCCGCAGCTACGCGTCCATTACCATCGATTGCAAGGGAATAAACCGCTGCGTTTGGCACTTGGTATGTACCGAGGACTTGAGGTTGTTCGGTAACGTATTCCTGAAGCTTCTTGCGTTCCTCGGGTTTGCGCTGTGCGGCTCGCTTTGCCTGGATCGCTTTGATCTCTGGGGGCATCTTTGCGTCGACATCGTACGACCATACTTTGATCAAACTCTGATTGTCTATCGTCGAAGCCGCCGCAAGATACTTTCCATCAGGGCTGATCGATACATCGAAGATTCTACCTGGCATCGGGTCGAGTTGGCGGACCAAGTTCGCATCGTCTCCGATGACTCGGGCTGTTTGGCGAAAGACACGATAAATTTTCGGTGTTCCGTCAGCTCCGCCGACAAGTATCTCGTCGCGCTCCGGATGCCTTGCAAGAGCTTGAATGCCTCCTCGCAATGCCCCTGGAGTAATCGATGTCACGTTATCGATAAACCTCTCTGTCTCCACTTCCGTGAGCTTGACCGTCATATCCCGAGCACCCGAGATCAAGTGCTTGCCGTCGACTGTAAAGACGGTCGATCGGGGCCAATCCTCGTGCGTACGCTGGTAGAGTTTTTGGTTTCCATCGAGATCGAAAGCGCGGATGGAATTGTCGGCCATCCCCAACGCGAGCATGGACGAGTCATTGGTCCACGAGAGACCGAACAACGTGTCGCCACCAAGCAGCGTGCTTCGGTGCAGTTGCTTGTTCGCGTTATTCCAAAGTTGCAGTTCGCCGATGACCCCTGGTTCTCCACCTGCAACAGCTAGCCACTGGTTATCTGGGGAGAAACGAACCGACTCAATTCGCGGGCTAGGCCCGATCAATCGATTCTTCAATTGCCAATCCTGAGTCCCGAATACGAGGACTTCGTAAAATCCATTGACCGCGAGTTGAGTTCCGTCGGGCGAGAATTGCATTGTGGTGATCGATGGACCACGAGTGTAAACAGGAGGCTTTTCCTGTGTGTATCGCGGACCTGTTTCTACAACGTCGCGCTCGGCACCGGCGGCGATCCATTTGCGAATCAACTCGATCTCCGTTGGCTTAAGCGACGGAAGATTCTTCGGCATCTCAGACTTGCCATCGACAGGGGTGATCTCCCGAATAATCGCGCTGGCTTCAACGTTTCCCGGGACAATCGCCGCATCGCCCGATTCACCACCTTTAAGTAGGCCGGCAAAATCGGTCATCAAATACCCACCCTGGGTCTTCGAAGCTTGGTGGCAAGCGAAACAGTTTGCGCGGAGAATCGGCAAAATGTCCTTCGACCAAATCGGACTTCCCGGGTCGGCAGCCGAAGCATTCGATGGGCAAGACGCGGTAATGGTCAAGGATGCAAAGGCTACCTTGGTGAGCCCACGCACAAACGCGGAACGGTAAAAACTGCTCAAGAGTGAATTCGGCATAAGATGATATTCAAGTACCCAAGAGGGTCGGGTAGGGGGGGAGTTCCATCCACGCGGGAGTGAAACTTGCTGAAGTATCGGTAGTGGGTTGTTCTTCGAAAAATCCTAGAAAACCAGCTACAAACACTGTATGGAATATAACTCATACCCGCTGCGGGGTCAACTTTTTCACAAGCGACGCGCTAGGGGTGATATTCCATCCTTAGCGGGATGGCGGCGAATAAGCCCAGCTTGAGTCAGGGGCTGACGCTCCACCGAGAATTGCGCCAAGAATTGCGTCGAGAACCGCGCCGAGAATTGAGCTGAAGAACTGTGCTACGAAGACACACCGCGAAGCAAAAAAGCGAAGACACACCGCGAATCGGTAGCTTGCAACTGCCGCAAAGCATTTGCGAAAAAGAAAAAATCCTCCGACCGTTTGCGGCACGACACGGAGCCGCTGCGAGACTGGCGCAAATCAAGCGTGCTACTGCACTCGCCGAAACGATTTGGGCCAACGCATAATTATGGTCCCTCAGCCGGAAAAACGGTCGGAGGCAAGCGTGCAGATTTTTCCAATCCACACGCTCGAACTATAAGGGATCCATGGATGAAAGGAAAGCGAGATTCGGTCGGAATATCGCTTTCCATGAACTTGCAGCACGAAGTCGCACCCTGATGACTTTAGTTGTTCACTTTACTTGAACGCGAAATCAGGTTGCGATAACTTGTCTTACTACTTGATCTTGTCGGCTTGACCGGCTTGACCAAAGGCAACCATGCGAGCCACGCAAACATCCTTCATGGCTGTACGTGCGGGCTTGAGATAATCTCTCGGATCGAACTTCTCTGGGTTTTCCATCAGCACCTTGCGGATCGCTCCGGTAATCGCCATTCGGCAGTCGGTATCGACATTGATCTTGCGAACACCGCTCTTGATGCCGCGCTGAATTTCTTCAACGGGAACACCCCAAGTTTGCTTCATCTTGCCACCGAATTGATTGATGATGTCTTGAAGCTCTTGCGGAACAGAGCTGCTTCCATGCATTACCAAGTGGGTGTTAGGAATCTGTCGGTGAATCTCTTCAATGCGGCTCATCGCAAGGACTTCACCGTCTGGCTTGCGGGTGAACTTATAAGCACCGTGGCTTGTTCCAATAGCAACTGCCAAAGCGTCGACGCCAGTTTCTTCAACGAATCGCTTCGCTTCTTCTGGGTCTGTCAAAAGTTGATCATGGCTCAATACACCTTCAGCACCGTGTCCGTCTTCGGCTTCTCCGTGACCTGACTCCAAGGATCCGAGGCAGCCGAGCTCTCCTTCAACACTCACACCACGGGCGTGAGCGAGTTGGACTACGCGACGGGTAACATCGACGTTGTATTCGTAAGGTGCTGGAGTTTTGCCATCGTCTTTGAGCGAACCGTCCATCATGACGGAGGTGAATCCGTTTTCGATGGCCGACAAACAGGTCTCAGGCGAGTTGCCGTGATCTTGGTGCATCACGATCGGGATGTTTGGATAAAGCTCAACCGCTGCGAGCATCAAGTGTCTCAAATATGCATCTTGCGAATAAGACCGTGCACCGCGCGATGCTTGAATGATCACGGGAGAGTTGGTCTCCTTGGCCGCTTCCATAATCGATTGGATCTGTTCCATGTTGTTGACGTTAAATGCGGCAACTCCATAGTTGTTTTCAGCAGCGTGATCTAGGACTTTACGGAGGGGGACCAAGGCCATGAGGGCACTCCAAATACAAATAAAAGGAAAAACTGCGGCAGCTTGTACGGTCAAACGAATCGACCAGACTGAAGGTCGCTGCGTTGGGATCAACAAATGTCTATCCCCACTGATTATCGGGAATTCCCTCCTGTTCTACAATCCGAATTTATACAATGCCCTCCCAAGCGATCCGAATTAAGTTTGGACGAAAAACCTCCTAACCAGCGAAAACAAAGGATGGTAGATGGACGAGTCGCACATGATACCTAGCAAACCGGTAGGTAAGCTCAATCCGGTTGACCACTATCTAGCCGGGAGTTGGGAAGCTCTGGGTGCCGGCGCGCCGGTTTTGGTCGCTCTTGCTCAGCTCTGTAGTCAAGCCATGGTGGATGGGCCTGCCGCTAATGAGGCTACAGTGGAGCGATTAATGCCCGAAGCGAAGGCGATCTTAGTGGCAGCCCGCGATCGGGGTGTCATCGAAGTGCGCGGCGTGAACACCGCTTTCGACCCTGCCGCACGCCTTCTGGCTGTCTACGTTGAGATCGATGCGGCTCAAACAATCGCTTTCCGCGACCCGGAAAATCCACAAATCACCGTCGCTTTCCTCGAAGGTTTTCGGCAGCTTTGTGCATTAGGTCTAGTGATGCACCATCTGCATCGGGACTTCTCCCTCTCCTCTTGTGGCTTTCAACTTGCGAGATCGATCTCGAAACAAGATGTTCAACCATGGCTAGACAAAGGTTCGGAGTTTGGGCTACATGACTAGTTTGGAATTCATCACTAGAGCCGCTCAGGCGAATATTACTTGTGGACAAATCATCGATGGATGAAACCCGACAGAACTCCGAATCAAAATCCCAGTTGCATGCCCAGTTGCATTCCCAGTTGAAAACACCTGCGCCTTCCAAGACCCGAAGTCGTTTTTCGCTTCGTGCGGCGATCCTCAGTGCGATCTGTTGTGTCGTGCTCGGTGCGGGGCTGTGGAGTTCGGCGCGATGGTTGATGCTCTCCCCGCAATCGCTCGACCACACCACTGATTCAAAGGGGACTCAGTCTGCCGTCCAGCCTAAAGCGAGCGACGCAGAACAAGGGTTTCAGTCGAGCAGCTCAAGTCATCCGCTCGACCCCGTTCTTGAGCTTGCTCGCTCCTCGCTCGCCGTCCATCGCAGCGAACATCGCGATTACAGAGCGCGAGTTGTCAAACAAGAACGTTCCGGGAAAAAGCTTGCTGCTGTTTCCGTGATGGAGGTCAAGTTGCGATACCGAGAACCGCCCAGCGAGGCGTCCACTCGTCCTGTTCGTCCTGTCGATGTTTACTTGAAATTCATCGAGCCGAAATCGCAAGCTGGGCGCGAAGTAATTTGGCGTCAAAACATGAATGATAATCTGATGATGGTGCACGAAGCTGGAATCTTGAATATCACTACCGTTGAGCTTGCTCCCGACAGCCGTCTGGCAATGCTAGGAAATCGCTACCCGATAAGCGACTTGGGAATTGAGAAGCTTCTTGAGAAATTGATCGAACGTGGGCTTCAAGATAGGTCGTTTGAAGGGTGCGAAGTGAGTATCGACGAAAAGGTGGTTGTTGCAGACCGTGAGTGCAAGAGGATTGAGGTACTGCATCCAAAGCAAGAAATTGCGGTCGACGGTGTAACTCATCGATTTGATTTCCATCGCGCGATTATCGACATCGACCTGCAATGGGGGATCCCTATTCATTACGCTAGCTACCTATGGCCAGAGCAACCTGACGGCGAGCCTGTGCTTGACGAAGAATTCACTTATGAAAACCTTGAGCTCAATGTTGGGTTCAGCGACGAAGACTTTGATCCGAACAACCCATCCTATGACTACCCATAACTCCAGCTAGGCAAATCTAAACGGAGGTTCGATCAAATCGAACACGCGGGTTGCCAAAGGTCAAAGGCTAAAATTGAATGAAAGGGGTGAGGTGATGCCCAAGTCATTGGAGTTTATGGACTGCCCTGAATGCTCGAAGAGGATCCGTACCGATGCTTCGCGATGCCATCACTGTGGACATGCCCCTTGGCATGAGTCCGAATCCGATGATTTTGATTATCAAGAATTCCTTGAAAACGAATTCGGTAAAAGACGCAGTCCGTTGAAGCGACCTTGGTGGTGGTATGTCGGTTGGTGCGTCCTTGCAGTTTTTGTTGCCGGCATTCTCGTCGATGCGTTGAAAGTGCTGCGTGGTTAGATGTAACGCTGTGTTCGCAGTATCTTGCAGAGTTTGAGACAGGCTGGAGTGTTGTCAAGCTGAGATGTAAGTAGAAACTTGAGATGTAAGTAAAGTCGAATTGCCGCAGGTGGCTTCTTTGTCTTCGAGAGAACGAGCTTCTGCATAAGAAGCTCGTTTTTGCGAGGAGTAGCTTACGGATCGCCAATTCTAAAAAAATGCAAATAAAAAGGCCAGAAGACTGGTTTACCACCCTAAGGGGTGGTTAAAGTAAGATAAACCGCCATTTTTTGCAAAGTGTAGTTCCTTCTGAGAGACTAAAATAGTACATTCTCGGGGTCTCTAATAATGAAGCCGGTGGAGACACGGGCGTTCGATATCGGTTTCAAGAGACCACCCTGCATGCGAAGATCGGGCGTTCTGAGCGTGTCAGGGTGTTTTTTTTGGTATGTGCCTCCTGGTCTATTTTTGAAACACAGAGACACAGAGTCACAGAGGGGGGATTGGGTTGGAAGTTGGATGGGTTCTGCCGTGCTCTCCGTGGTCTCTGTGCCTCCGTGTTTCCAAAGTCCGCGCGTAACTGTGCTTCCAACGTCCGAGAATGGACACCTCCACCGCGCGATTTAACTTACTTCCGTGATTCCCAATCGCTTCATTTTCTTGTAAAGCGTTGTCCGGTTGATCCCTAATCGCTCTGCGGTTGTATTGCGATTCCATTCATAGCGAGCCAATGCTTCGACGAGAATCTGCCTCTCTGGGCCGGCTAAAGCTTCGTCCAAATCTCGGTAATTCTCAGACCACCCGACAGGATTCTCCGCTTTGCGCAAGTTCGTTTGCGGATGTTGTGCTGCCATTGAAAATTGCGATTCGCAATGGGTCGCATCAAGCTGCCGGGATACACCTAAGATTTTTTCAATGGTATGCGCAGTGATAGATTCTCCGCTGCTCATCATCACAGCGCGGTGAATCAAATTCTCCAGTTCTCGGATATTGCCCGGCCAGCGATAGTCTCTTAAGCGATCCATCGCTTGTGAACTGACCGACATAACGGGCACGCCTTTGACATGCTTGCCAAACATCGCATTCGCTTCTTGCAAAAAATGGCGGATCAGTTCAGGTAGGTCATCAAGCCTTTCTCGAAGGGGAGGAATGACGATCGGCACAACGTGAATTCGGTAATAAAGGTCTTCTCGAAAGCGGCCTTCAGCAACGGCTTGTTCCAGTCGCTCGTTGGTCGCGAAGATCATGCGATTATCAACATGAAGTGTCTGGTGGCTACCTACCGGTTCGAAACTCTTTTCCTGCAACACTCGCAGTAACTTCACTTGCATTCCCTTCGATGCCGTTCCGATTTCATCGAGGAACAGCGTGCCGCTGTTGGACGCTTGGATCTTTCCAGTTCGGTCGCAATTCGCACCCGTGAATGCACCCGAAACATGACCAAAGAGTTCGCTTTCCAGAAGTTGTTCAGCTATCGCACCGCAAGCGACTTCGACAAAGGGCCCGGTTCTTCTGGTAGATCGCGCATGAATGCAACGGGCAAGCTTACTTTTTCCCGTCCCGTTTTCACCTAGGATGAGCACACTTACGTTCGACGTCGCAACCGCATCAATGGTCTGAATGATCTCGCGCAATGCCGAACTAGTCCCAAGCCATCCAAGCGATTCGAGCCAGTGTCCGGAGTAAGGCTTTACAGGCGCCAGCGATTGCTGCTGAACTTCAGCTACAAGCTTTGCAACGCGACTCTCGCGTTCGGCAAGCCTCTTTTCTCTTAGCCTTCGTTGCAATTCGTCGATGAGTTGCGAATCAGTCCAAGGCTTGCGCAGCATGCACACCGCACCCGCCTGCAGAGCGCTGACCTCTTCTCGATGCGTTGCAAATCCCGACATCGCGATACAGCAGCTACTTGCCTGAAGCGATTTAGCGGCTTGAAGCACATCCAATCCACACCCTTGCTCCATGCGTAGGTCGCAAAGGACTACATCAAAGACTTCACGTACTAACGCTTCGGTGGCTTGCTGTGCCGAGCTGGCTACCCGCACACGCATTCCGAGTTCTTGCAACCAGAGTTGAGTGGACTCGAGCAAAAGCTGATCGTCGTCGACCAGAAGTAGCGAAATTCCTTCAAGAGGCATCTTGCCTGCCGACAGCTTACTCGTGGAGTGATCAATAGCGATTGTGCTCATGGTTGGCTTTCAACGCAGTTACTCGGGAGAGTTGCGCTCTGTTTCCGAATTTTTCGGGCCCCACAAAGTGATAAACTTTGTCACTCTCGCGGAACTCCTGCCGGAACCTTAGGTTGAAAAAAAACCACACGCGGCGGTTTTACTTGAGGCTTTTCTGCAACATCAGAAATTCCTTTGTGATTTTCCCTGTAAAGTCGTCCTAATCCTTACAACCAATACCCGTTCTCCTGCACCCAGGAGTTCCTTGAGCTATCGTTACAATCTAAAGAAGTAATTTCCCGCATTCAAAGCGAGCCAACCGTGATTCCCAATTTTTGGCCTCCCAGTTCCGGTACCAAAGCCCCAGCCTCCGCTTGGCTGTCGACCTTCCTCGGCTGCATCGTCGCTTGTTCGCTACCAGTCATCCTAATACTTGCGTCGCTTACTGTGGATTTGCTTATCCGTGAGCATGACAGGATCGAAAGAGAAGTCGCATCGGATAGTCCCGCAACACGCTTGCTGAGCCCCTTTCGGTCAGTGGCGGAGCGACTCTCTGATACGTTTCAGGTTCCCGACCCCCAGCAACCGGTTGTCCTGATCGTGTTGATAGGTGTCGTGGCCTTGTTGGCAATTGCATTGAGGACTTTTTCGCACCGAGCATCGGTTATGGCTGCCGTCGACACCGAGCAGTCGCTGCACGATCAATTGTTCCATCATTCGAGTGCCTTGGCGACCGAACGCGGTTTGTCTGCTCAATCATCCATGTTGCGTTCATTTCGCGAGCAGCATCTACCGATGATCCGCAATTCGATTGCTCAATGGCTCGAATCGTTTCCAAAGCACTTGTTGCACTTCGTCTTGTTATCGGCCATCGCGGCCTTGATCCATCCTTGGTTGACGCTCTCGGCGCTCCTCGCAAGCCTGATTGTTCGAACCTTGTACATCCTGCAAAGCCACAAGTTTAATTCTTCAAGGTGGCTTTACAAACAACGCTGGACTCAGAGTGCTGAGCAGATGGCTAGCCTTGCTCAAGACGCTCCCTTACTGGCGACCATCCACAATTCGGAAGAAACTCTCGATACGTTTCGCTCGACGCTTTTAACTTATCGAAACTCTGGTCAGACTCTCTTAGGAGGAGAGCGGGCTAAGTTTCCTCTGGTTCCGATAGCATCTGTACTACTCGGAGCCCTTTTACTGATTCTCCTTGCGCTCGGCATGCTCGATCCGCGCAAGCACCTCTCGCTCGGACTCGCCGTTCTCTGGGGTAGTTCGATGGCGTGCGCTATTTTGTCGGCTTACAAATTGAGGTTGGCTTGGCATGCACTGCGAAAGTCACTACCGATGCTCAATGAAGTTCACGAATACCTTGCGATTCGGCCGACGCCCTTGGTCGGTTCGACGAAACAACTCGGCAGCGCTTTGGCTCAGGGCATCATGGCTGAACATGTGACGTTGCAAGCTAGTGATCAACAAAAACTTCTTGACGATATCACGGTTCACTTTAAACCTGGACAGTTAACCGTCGTGGTCTCTCCTGACCCATGCTTAGCGAAGGCTCTTGTGGAAATGATCCTTGGCTTTGGGCAACCCAGTAGTGGCCGACTGCTTTTCGATACGATCGACTCAAAAGATCTTTCAAACGATGCGATTCGCGATGCATCCTTGTGGGTCGCTGCCAATGGACCATTGGTCTCCGGAACAATCGAAGACAACCTTTGGCTCGGTTCTCCGCGCGACGCAACCGTGGATCTTCGCGATGTGACGGATAAAGCGAGAATGAGTCAAGCGATCTTCAATCTACCTGATGGGCTTCAAACCCTCGTCTCAGCGAAAGAAGAAAGGTTGTCTTCCGACCTACTATTTAGACTTGGAATCGCCCGAGGATTTTTGAAGAAACCGAGTTTGATTGTCGCTGAAGAACCAAAAGCTTCACAGCCAGCGGCGGAAGTAGAGACCACTCGCGCTCTGCTTGAGCTTCGCAATCAAAAGCGAATCGTGGTTGTTCTTCCGAAACGAATCTCGACGCTACGTGCGGCTGACCAAGTCGTTGTGATGTCCCATCGGAAAATTCTGGATGTCGGAACGCACGCGGAACTTCTCGAACGCAGTGAGCTTTATCGCCACTGGAACTACATGCATTTTGCACCTCGTCCGGAATAGATAACACGCTCTCCTTTCGCACTTCTCCCCGCCCATTTCGTCCTTCCTTTACCAATCTAATCCTTCCACCATGCGCACTGTAAACCTTTTATCGGTGTCCTTGATCCTCTTGGCCGTTCATTTGTTGCTCAGCAATGCAACGGTGAATCATCTCTATGCGCAATATCCAAAGGAAGCTTTTGATCAGATCGATGTAGAGCGAGCAGTTCCGCTGAGTGGAACAGCACCGTTGTTGATCACCTCAGATATTGCTTCCGATCTCGTTGACGGCGTGGATCGCTTTCTGCTGAAACAGATTGCCGAATCGATCCGAACGCGCCAAACGAACTGGCCTTCGCCACAGAAACCATTGGCCGAAAGCACGACGCTTACCGATAAATCAGGTCGAACCTACACCCAAGCTATCGAACCGCTCCGCGAGGACTTCGCGCGTCGAATCGGACTCGTCGATCAACGAATCTCTCCTGATGAGTGGATTGTCGAATCACCGATTGTGCTTCCAAGCCAAAAGCTGGCTGTCGACACAGCAATCGCTTCGGATGACTCGTTGAAGGTAATGCGTGTTCGCTGGCCCGTTCTCGATGGATGGGAAGCTAACGGATTGTTGCTTGTTCCGAAAGAAATTCGTTTCGGTGCTGTTCTTGTTCCTGACGCCCAGCATTTGCCTGAGCAACTCTGTGGACTTGCGGAAAACTCTTCGAGCGACGGGTTGTTATTGGCGCGTGCCGGCGGACTAGTTGTCATCCCGCAAGTAGCAAGTCGGCACCGCGAAGCTCGATTAGGTCGCGCTGTGATGACCGATCAAGAGTTCCTTTATCGTTCGGCTTTTATCCTTGGGCGGCATCTGCTCGGCTACCACGTTCAGCAGAACCGAAGTGCAATTGACTTACTCGCCAAGTCTATTGGCGATAAACCCATCGTCGTTGCCGGTTGGGGTGAAGGAGGATGGATTGCGCTTGCAACGGGTGCTGTGGATTCGCGAGTCCAGCACACCATTGTTTCCGGACATTTCGGTCCTCGAGAAAACGTATGGAGTGAACCGATTCATCGCAATGTTCATGGACTGCTTAAGTCGTTCGGCGATGCGCAGCTTGCCGCACTTATCGCTCCACGGAATTTGTGGATCGATCCAGTGGCCGGACCGTCGGTAAGCATCGGCGGAGAAGGAGGTGCGCCTGGTGAACTCAAGGGCCCGAATCCGTTGGAATCCAAAGAAGAAGCGAAGATAGCCCAAAGTTTGCTCGCACCGTGGAAACTCGATTCCTCGATACGCTGGATTGAAAATGCAGTTTCCGCAACCAATGGGCAGATCAGCGAGCAAACGTTTGTTCGGTTCCTATCTGAAGTGTCGCCGACATCTGTCGACGAGAAGGAGCTTGCGAATTACCGCAAGTCGGTGAAAGGCTCCGACACAAAAGATGCAATTGCCACTCCTTCGAACCGCTTGCAATGGCTAAAGAGACTTGATCGATGGCAGCAGCAAACTCTGGACTTGATCCAGTACGAACGGGATACCTACTGGAAGGGACTCGACACGTCGAGTGCGGAGAAGTTTCAGACGTCGATAGAGCCTTATCGCAAGGAGTTTCGCGATGAGGTGATCGGTGCATGGGATATCGAGAAACAAGCTTTGCGGCCTCGCACGCGGTTGGTTTATGAAAGGGAGAAATGGCGTGGCTACGAAGTTGTGCTGGATGTTTTTGATGAAGTGATCGCCTATGGAGTTTTGTTAGTTCCGAAGTCGGGTCAGCCGATTGAAAATCGGCCTTGCGTGGTGTTTCAGCATGGTCTTGAAGGGCGGCCTACGGATACGATTGTCAAAGACCATCCTGCATATCATGATGTCTCAGCAAAACTCGCCGAGGAAGGTTATGTTGTTTTTGCACCACAGAACCTTTACTTGTTCACCGACCGTTTTCGGTCTTTGCAACGCAAGAGCAATCCGCTTGGTAAAACTCTCTTTTCAACCATCGTTGCGCAGCATGAGCAAATCGTGCGTTGGCTAGCTAGTCGTCCTGAAGTCGATCCGAATCGAATCGCATTCTACGGACTCTCCTATGGCGGCAAGAGCGCTATGCGGATTCCTGCTCTTGTGCCCGAGTACTGTTTGTCGATTTGCTCGGCAGACTTCAATGATTGGGTTTGGAAGAACGCGAGCACATCTTCCCCGTATAGCTACGTATGGACGATGGAGTATGAAATCTTTGAGTTCGATCTTGGGCGCAAGTTCAATTATGCTGAAATGGCGACGCTGATCGCTCCTCGTCCTTTTATGGTCGAACGAGGGCATAGCGATGGTGTTGCGCCCGACGAACGTGTCGGACTTGAGTTCGCTAAAGTTCGACGCATGTACGCTGCAAAGTTAGGTATTCCTGAGAAAACCGAAATTGAGTGGTTCAACGGTCCTCATACAATTCACGGTGTAGGGACGTTTGAGTTTCTCAAGAAGCATCTGCAGCCTGAGTGGATGGAGAAATCCCAGGGTAAATAAGAAGGTCATCATGATTCAACTTCGGCGCATCGGAATGTTAGCTTTGGCGGCAGTGTGCATGTGCGCAGGGGTTCGGGCGCAGATCCCAGAAGCCCTTCCGAGAGTGGAACAAACCAATACAGGGAATTTGGTGCCCCCGAGTCCGTCCTTGGCGAATCAGCAAGCGGCAAAGCAAGTTGTGGCGCCCCGTGTGATCGACGTTAGAGAGGAGCAAGTCCCCGAAGTGCTCCAGCCTTGGATTCCATGGGCGCTCTGGGACGAAGGTTTGCAACGTTCACCGCCGACGTTTCGTAGCGCATCGGAGCGAATTGCTTTCTGGGTTTCCAAGGCTGAAATCAATGTTGAGGACAAATCCGGAACTTGGAAGTTTCCCGTAAGAGTCTATCACGACTCTTGGGTTCAGATGCCGGGAGGTGGTGATTATTGGCCGATCGATGTCACAGCCGATGGTAAACCGATCGTCGTTGTCGAACACGCAGGAAACCCAGCGGTGAGACTTGCTGCCGGGGACTACCGAATCGAAGGGAAGTGGAAATGGAATGCGATGCCTCAGAAGCTGCGTATTCCACGTTCGATAGGGTGGGTCGAATTGATGATTCGAGGCGAGGTGGTTGTTACTCCGACGTGGGACACCAATGCCGATCTTTGGCTTAGTCGCACCACGGCTGGTGTAACCGAAAAAGACCAGTACTCGTTTCAAATCAATCGACTCATCGAGGATGGATCACCGATTTGGTTGCGGACTGCTATTGAGTTGACTGCAACTGGAAAGAGCCGTGAAGAAGCGTTGGGAGTAGTACTCCCTGATGGATGGCAACTATCGTATGTCACAAGTCCGATACCGGTGGCGGTAGACGAATCCGGGCGATTGAAAGCGCAAGTCAGGGCCGGGAATTGGACGATCTTGCTCGATGCGTTTCGAACCGAAGACACCAAAGAATTGGCTTACTCTCAAGCCAACCCACCGGCGTTAGCGTCTGAATTGATCGCTTTGCGAAGCGCACCGAACCTGCGTTTAGTCGAGTTGCAAGGTGTCACACCTATCGATGTTCAGATGACTCGCTTCCCCGAGAAATGGAGAGATCTTTCTGTTTTCGAGTGGAAAACCGCGAACCCAGCAAGCTTGGTTGAGAAATCGCGTGGGATCGGATTGGTTTCCCCAAATCAGCTCAGTATTAATCGCACGTTCTGGCTTGACGATAACGGAGGCGGATTTACTTATGCGGATCAACTGCGAGGTGAGCCAAAGCAGATCACAAGACTCGACGTTTCGCCTGCACACAAACTTGGTGTTGCTCGTATCTATGGTATCAGGCAGTTGATCACCGAGAACTCCGTCAATGGTGCGCAAGGCTTTGAGTTACGAACGAAGCAAGTTGAGATCGATGCTATCGGCAGAGCGGAAGCATTTAACATTCCTGCGACTGGATGGCAAATTGGAGCTAAAAACTTGGAAGGTACATTCTACCTGCCCCCTGGTTGGCGAATGTTAGCGTTGCTTGGTCCTGACCGCGTGGAAGGAGATTGGCTGACTGCATGGAGTTTGTTAGACCTGTTTTTGCTTTTGGTTTTGACGTTGGCAGTCTTTCGTTTGTACGGCATTGTGCCCGCATTGATCGCTTTGGTCGCGTTTGGGCTTTCTTATCATGAGCCTGGTTCTCCTCGGTGGACTTGGTTTCTCCTGTTGGTCCCGGTGGCACTGCTGCGTGTTGTGGGTTCTGATCAAGGTCGCAAGGGACTGACGCTATGGAAAAATATTGCGCTCGGTGTGCTGTTGCTGAATTTGATACCTTTTGCTGCCGCACAAATTCAAAATGCCATCTACCCGCAGCTTGAGCCAAGCAGCATACCGTTTCGCAATCGGACCCTTTTTCAGTGGATGGACCAAACTTCTAATGATCGGTTCGACGTCATTGAGGGGCAAAGTAAGCTGTACGTGGAATCCTCGGCAGCGTTTGATGCTCCGTTCGCACCGAGCCTCCCATCTGCCCCTCTTGTTAAGAACGGGAGTACTTCTTCCGCGAGCAAACAAGCGAGCAGCTACAGGCAGCAGATGGTAGAGCAAACTGCCAACCTGCAGTACGATCCAAAGACGAGTATTCAAACTGGGATCGCAAAGCCTCAATGGGTCGGGAACGCGGTTCAATGTTTTTGGGACGGTCCGGTATCTCCGGAGGAGTCCATCCGCCCCGTACTGATCTCATGCAATACTCATCGTTTACTGACCATCGTACGTTTGGTCCTACTTCTCGCCCTGCTTGGTTTACTGCTCGCAGGAGAAAACACGACACTCAAGTGGGTAAAGCATTTGCTCAAGGGTCGTGAAGTGGAAGCGAGGGAAGTTGGCAAAGGAGTCGGTGCATTTTTCCTTGCTGTAGCATCCTTCTGGTCGGCATCTAATACGGCCTTTGGACAAGTGCCCGATCAAGCAATTCTCGACGTACTTAAGAATCGCTTAAAGCTTGCTAGCGACGCGTTCCCCAACGCGGCAAACATTTCCAACATGACCCTTGGGTTATCGAGTGAACCGCAAGGCAACGGTTCTGCAACCGCGACGGGACTCGATCGCATCCAATGGGTAGCAACAGTGCATGCTACCGAAGAAGTAGCGATTCCGTTGCCCGGTAAGTTACCTAGTTGGTTTCCACAGAAAGTGTTGCTCGACGGAGTCGATGGCATCGTCACACAACGCGAGGATGGATATCTATGGCTTCTTGTCCCCGAAGGAATACACAGGGTCGAGGTTACTGGACGAATCACCGAGTCAGCCGAGTGGATACTCGGTTTCCAGTTACCTCCACGTTCGCTTGAGATCTCCGCTCCGGACTGGACTTGGTCGGGTGTGAATGCGGAGAGCAAGCCAGAGGCTCAGGTGATATTTACGAGAAAGAAGCAGTTAGCCGAAGGGCAAGCGAACTACGACCAACGTAATTATCGATCGGTCTTCTTAGTGGAGCGGCGATTGGAGATCGGGCTAGTATGGAAAGTGCAGACGATCGTGCGGCGTCTGAGTCGACCAGGCAAGGCCGTTTCACTGATCGTACCGTTGCTTGAGGGTGAACAAGTCATTGCTCCGGGATTGACGAACCGTGATGGTTCCTTGGAAATCAATTTCAGTGCGGATGACAAACAGTTTTCTTGGGAGTCAGAAATACCCCCAGTTTCAATATTGAAACTCATCGCTGTGCGTCAAGCCAACGGCGATGCGACGGGGCAGGAAAGCAATCCTTCGGGATCAGCAAACACAAATCTTGTTGAGCAATGGCGAATTGAATCCTCACCAGTCTGGAGCATGCAATGGAGTGGACTGGAGCCGATTTTCGACCAGCAAAGTCAAAACTTAGTACCTGTCTGGTATCCATGGCCAGGTGAGACGGTTAGCTTAAGTTGGAGCCGTCCCGTGGCAGTGCCTGGCAAGCTTCTGACCATTCAAGGGTTAGTGCACCAAATGGAGATTGGTTATCGGCAACGTCAATCGAGTTTGTGGTTCGAAATCGAATCGAGTTTGGGAGGCGAGCAGGGGATCGAGTTACCTCCGAAGTCAACAGTGACGTCCGTCAAGGTTGCCGGAAGGGCAATTCCCATCCGCCAACAAGGTGACGCTTGCTTGATCACCTTGCAACCCGGTGCACAGCAAGTAGAGATTTTGTGGAACAACGATCAGTCTCTTGAATCTGTCGTTCCGCTTTCTCAAGTCACAATGCCAGATGAAGTTGCCAATGTTCGATCGGTCATGAAGGTTCCTGGTTCGAGGTGGATCTTGTGGGCCAATGGTCCGATTCGAGGGCCTGCCGTACGGTTTTGGGTAATCTTGGCAGTAGCGATCCTCGCGGCGATTGTTCTGGGGTGGCGCAGCGATTCCCCGCTGAAAACCTGGGAGTGGGTCTTACTAGCAATTGGATTAACCCAAGTAAGCGTGGTCGCTTCTGTGCTCTTCGTCGCCTGGCTATTCTCAATCCCAGCCAAGGAACGCGTAAACTCATCTTCCTTGCATCCCAAATATTTTCAGACCATTCAGATACTTCATGTACTACTGACGCTCGCCGCTCTTGGGATCTTGATCTCTGTGGTAACTGCTGGTTTGTTGGGGTCTCCTCGCATGTTCATCGTTGGAAACAACTCCTGGGATTTTGCACTACAATGGTTTACCCCAATGTCAGGAAAAGAGCTTCCTAAACCTTGGATCCTTTCGGTTTCGATTTGGTACTATCGACTTTTGATGTTGCTCTGGGCTCTGTGGCTTGCGAACTCTCTGCTACGATGGTTATTGAGATGGTGGAGAGCTTGGAATCGTACGCCAGCTACAGAGCAAGCTTAGGCAATCTGTATCCCCAAAAAGAATTCTCAACTGGATTTCCCCGTAGGAGTTCAATCCCATGCGAAACAAGCTGCGTAATCGACGATCAGGTTTTCTTTCTTCGCAGGCTTTTTTAGTTGTGTTGCTGATTTGCTTGATCGTCGTTCGGGAAACTCCGAAAAGCTTGCAGGCTTGTTGCCCAGCGTTTGCCGCTGGGAGGGCGATTCGAATCGCGGATCAAAAAATTTTGATCGTTTGGGATCCAGTTACCCGTACCGAGCACTTCATTCGGGAAGCCGCTTTTAAGCAGCCATCTCGGATCCAGCGGCAAGACGGACAGGATAGTACAACGGAGAAATCAGCATCCGATTTCGGGTTTTTGGTTCCTTCTCCGAGTCAACCTAGTATCGAGGAAGCCGATAGCACTGTCTTTGCGCAGTTGGACGAAAAGATCCAACCCCGTATCGAAATCAAGAATCGATGGTCCGTCGATCCGTTTCCAATCATTCTCAGCCCATTCGCTTTAACGGCCGAAAAACTTTCAAGCAGGATGGATTATGACGCGTTTCCACCAACGTCGGCTGTCAGTGTGCTTGAAATCAAGAAAGTAGCGGGTTATGAGGTTGCGGTCCTGAAAGCCAGCGATGCTACGGAGCTGACAAAGTGGTTGACCGATAACGACTATGAAGTGCGACCAAACCTTGAAGAGTGGTCAAAGCCTTACGTCGATAAAGGTTGGGTGATCACCGCATTCAAGTACGACACGAGTGCAAGTCGAACGGAAGTAGGTGGCGTTCGAATGTCGTTTCAGACCGACACGCCGTTATTCCCATACAGAGTTCCCAAGGATCAGTTTGCAGATGACGGGGCACGCAACGTGCTGCGAGTCTTTGTCGTCGGACCTGGGCGAGCAACCGGGTCGCTTGGAGAAGGGGATCAGAAGGAAGCTTGGAATCTGCCACAACTTAGATTTTCGATGCCTGTCGATAGACAGGACTTGCTCAATCGAATCGGCCGTGCGTTACCGAATCAAGGACAAGAATGGAATACAACTTCTCAGGCCGCCCCTTCAAAACCGACCTCAATGTGGCTTACCGCTTGGGATGACCGTTCTTGGCCATCGAGCGACAAGGACTTGTGGTTCGATTTTGATTCATCGGCGGATGTTTTCCAAGAAGTTCGCACGATCGTCAAGCAACGCGTGATTCCGTTACCGATCGATGTTATTGGTGTTTTGGCCGTATGTTTAGGCTTGATGATACGTCGACGCTGGAACACATCGGCTTAGTACTGTTTGAACTATTGATCGACTTGGTATTGATCCTCTCAACAAACTCAAACCAACAATCCTACTTGTGATGCAGATACTGCTTCGAATTCCAGCCATTGGAGCCTTCACGCTCTTGACCATTGCTTGCGTGTGCAACGCAATGGGGCAGAGCGCCACCGCCGTGCCAGATTTTGCTTCAGAAATCAAGCCGATCCTTGCAACCTATTGCTGGAGTTGCCACGGTCCTGATGAAGCGGCAAGGCAAGCGGACTTGCGACTTGATATTCGGGAGCTCGCGATCGCGGGTGGTAGTATTGTTCCGGGGGAACCCGCGAAGAGTTCGTTGGTTGAACGAATTCATTCGCAGGATCCCGAGAAACAGATGCCACCACCTGAATCGAAAAGATCTCTTAGCGAGCATCAACGCAAGTTGCTGCGGGACTGGATTGCATCCGGTGCTCCATACAGCAAGCATTGGTCATTCGCCCCGCTTCAAACGCAAACAAAATCCGAAGTAAGCGTTGCGGAATTGATCGATAACTTGGTCCGAGAGAAATTGAGTTCCCAGGGGCTTAGGCCTTCGCCGAAAGCGGATCGCGAAACGTTGTTGCGACGTATAGCGCTCGACCTGACGGGATTACCTCCGAGCGAGGAGCTAGCTAAAGCATTTCTGCAAGATGAATCCCCTGAAGCAACGCAGCGACTTGTAGATCGGCTGTTAGCGAGCGAAGCTTACGCGGAACGCATGGCGGCTCAATGGTTGGATCTTGCACGTTACGCGGATACCAACGGTTACAACAACGATGAAGATCGTCAGATGTGGCCATGGAGGGATTGGGTGATCGAAGCGTATCATCGCAATATGCCCTTCGACCAATTCTTAACCGAGCAGCTCGCAGGGGACCTGCTACCGAATGCAACGGTGGAGCAAAAAATTGCCACAGGGTTTCTGCGGAATCAAGGTCACAACACTGAAGGTGGAATCATTCAAGAGGAGTACCGCGTCGAGTACGTCGCCGATCGCGTTCACACCACCGCGACTGTCTTTTTGGGCCTATCGATGCAATGTGCACGATGCCACGATCATAAGGTAGATCCGTTTTCTCAAGCGGAATACTATAAGTTCTTTGCACTGTTCAACAATCTCGAGGAAAAGCAAGCGAGTTATAGTGGATTTGTAGCGGCGGAACCTTTCCTGCGAGTGCCTACGAAAGAGCAGCAAGCCGAAGCTGCTTTGTTACGTAAAGAGATCTCAAGGCTTGAATCGGAAGTCGAACTTCGAGAAAAACAACTTCCTGCTACTTGGAGTTCATGGCTTGAAAAACAGACGGACCTAGACCTGCAGCGAACACTCGGGGCCAAGGAAGTCATCCGAGAGAGCTTTGACGATGCGACAGACGCCTCACCGCCAGAGGCAAACCCTGTTGGTGGAAATCAAGCAAGCGTAAGCCAATCGGGGGTGGGTGGATCGGTATGGAAGAATCTTAAAGATCTCGAATTAGGCGACGGCAAGACTGGTAAAGCAGTGCAGTTGGCTGAAGGCCGTCACTTGATAAGTGACTCTGTTGGCAAGCTCGATGCAGGCAGTCCGTTTTCGATCAGTGTGTGGATTCATCCGAAGGCCCAAGGCACCATGGCCATTCTTTCGAAGATGGACGAATCAAAGCAGCATCGTGGCTACGATATGCTTGTGGTCAACGGCAAGATTGAAGTCCATCTTGTGGATCAATGGCCGGCGAATGCGATCAAAGTAAGTTCACAGCAAGTGATCCCACCAAACGAGTGGCATCACGTTGCAATGACTTACGATGGTACGAAGAAAGCCTCTGGTATCAAATTCTATATCGATGGGAAGCAAACTCCTTTCGATGTTCCGAACGATTCGCTTACCGGCACTATCGATACTGAGCAACCATTTCGTCTTGGGCTTCGGCAAACCTCCCTGCCTTATCAAGGCCTTATCGACGAACTTCGGATCTATGATGGTAGGCTATCGGCCGAGGCGCTCATGCAGCTTGCTAACTCCGAGAATCCGAAACTTGATTTGGCTTGGGTGCGCACTGCATGGTCTGAATGGACCCCCGAACAGACGCAAACAGTGAAGCGTTGGGCGCGCGAGATAGCGGATCCTTCTCACAGTGAATTGCTGAAGTCACTCGAGCAGGAGAAGAAAAAATTAGGGCAGATCGACCAAACCGCTCCGGCGGTTATGGTGCTGCAAGAAATGAGTCCTGCTCGGGAAACGTTTATACTCAAGCGGGGCCAATACGATCAACCGACCGATAAGGTCGATTCAGACATACCGGAGATTCTTAAGATCGATGGGGGAGGACGGATTGCAACGCGTCTTGATCTGGCAAGGTGGCTTACCCATCCCCGCAATCCATTGACGGCGCGAGTTGCGGTCAATCGGCTCTGGGAACAATGCTTTGGTGTCGGATTGGTACGAACCTCGGAGGACTTTGGGGGAACAGGGGAATTACCTCTCCATCGCGAACTTCTTGATCAACTTGCCGACTCATTTATCAAGCAGGGTTGGGATGTCAAAGCGATGCTTCGAGGTATCGTCCTTTCGGACACGTATCAGCAGCAATCGCGAATGAGCAACGAACTTGCATCGAAAGACCCAGAGAATCGATTTTTTGCGAGAGGTCCTCGCCATCGGCTCTCAGCAGAGACCATCCGAGATAATGCTTTGGCAATCAGTGGACTACTTGTCGCCAAAGTTGGTGGACCGAGTGTTAAGCCATATCAGCCAGATGGACTATGGGAAGACGTGACGGTTGAACGACGTGGAAAGTATGTTGCCGATCAGGGAGAGAATCTTTATCGGCGCGGCCTGTACACGTTCTGGAAACGTACTTGTCCACCTCCATCGATGGTGACTTTCGACGCTCCCAATAGGGAAGTGTGTGTCGCGAGACGCTCGCGAACGAATACACCTTTACAAGCCTTGGTGTTACTCAATGATCCAACGTATCTTGAAGCGGCCCGCGCTTTCGCTGCGGACATACTGCGTAAAGGCGGAGAGAATGATTTGGCCAAATTGCAGTTTGCAATTCGCAAAGCTCTCGTTCGACAACCCAGGCCAGAGGAGATCCCACAGTGGATCTCATTACTTGAAGTAGCCCGCAGTGAATTCAAGGAACCGAAAAGAGCAACCGAGTTCCTGCATGTCGGTACGCTGCCGGTCCCAACGGACTTGCCCGAGAGTGAATTGGCGGTTTGGACACTGGTGGGCAATACGATCTTGAATTTGGACGAGACTATCACCAAATACTGATCGAATTTCAGTAACCGGAAACCATCGAGCATCCATTCGTCGTTTAGATAAGAGTTGCCAATGAAAAATATTCCAGGACAAGATTTAAAAGCACAGGCGTCAACTGTAGAGCAGTTGCTGAGGAGGGCTTTTTTGCGCAATGGTTCACTCGGTGGAATTGCAGCAGCAAGCCTCTTGGGTCATACGCCGGCGGCGAAGGGGGCAGAGCAGCAGAAGGAGCCGCACTTTGAACCTAAAGCGAAGCGAGTGATCTACTTGTTTCAGTCAGGAGGGCCTTCGCAACTGGAGCTTCTCGATTACAAGCCGAAGCTGAAGGATCTCCACGGAACAGAGCTTCCAGATAGCATTCGCAATGGACAGCGACTGACCGGAATGACATCTGGGCAGAAGAGTTTCCCTGTAGTCGCACCGAAATTCTCATTTCAACAAGCGGGTAGCAATGGAGGATGGTATTCGGAATTGCTTCCTCATACGGCGGGAATCGCTGACGATTTGTGCGTTGTTCGTTCGATGCACACCGAAGCCATCAACCACGATCCGGCTATTACGTTTATACAAACAGGTTCACAGCAACCAGGTCGTCCATCGATCGGTTCGTGGCTCAGTTATGGTTTGGGGAGTGAAGCAGAAGACTTGCCCGCATTCGTAGTCATGATCTCGCACGGGACAGGTAGGGATGCGAACCAAGGCTTACTCGATCGTCTTTGGGGCAGTGGGTTTTTGCCTTCGAGTCATCAGGGCGTGAAGTTTCGTAGCGGAACGGAAGCCGTGCTGTATTTGAACGATCCGCCTGGACTGCGACGCTCCATGCGTCGCGAAATGCTTGATCGGTTGCAGACGCTCAACAAGCTTGAGTTCGAACGCGAGGGAGATCCGGAAATCGCGGCGAGGATCTCGCAATACGAGATGGCATTTCGTATGCAGAGTTCGGTTCCTGATTTGACTGATTTGTCAGACGAAACCGAGAAGACGTTCGAACTATATGGCCCAGATGCAAAGAAACCCGGCACGTTTGCCGCGAACTGCCTGCTCGCAAGACGAATGGTCGAGCGAGGTGTCCGCTTTGTCCAGTTGTATCATCGGGGTTGGGATAACCACGGGAATTTACCGTCGAATATTCCGAAGCAATGCAAAGATATCGATCAGCCCCAAGCAGCACTGGTTAAGGACTTAAAGGAGCGAGGTCTACTCGATGACACCATAGTTATTTGGGGTGGGGAATTCGGACGGACAGTTTACTCTCAGGGTTCATTACAAGACGACTATGGCCGTGACCATCACGGTAGGTGCTTTTCGATGTGGATGGCTGGCGGAGGGTTCAAACCAGGGGTCAATGTCGGACAGACCGACGACTATGGATACAATATCGTGGAGCAACCTGTTCATATCCATGACTTGCAAGCCACCCTGTTGCATTGTCTCGGTTTTGACCATGAACGGTTGACTTATCGTTATCAAGGTCGTGATTTTCGGTTGACGGATGTGCACGGCAAGGTGTGTCGCGAATTACTCGAGGCTTAGTACATTTGGCTGAGCGACTTCGCGCTTTGCGAACTTGCATAGCTGAAGGAAAGTATTCCACGTTGGAGTCCGTGCTCTTCGGAGGTCTTCTTGCTGGCGGCGTTTTCGCTTGGAATGCAGGAAGACTAGCTGGAAGAGTACAGGGACTAAAAGACCGGAATAAAAGAGTGGTAAAGCAAGGGACCCCGCAGGGCTAAGTGGCTGGTGTTGGTGATGTAGACTTGTTGGGTTCTGCATCGATCAATTCAAGTTCAGGAAGAGCGACCTTGATACTATCTCTAGAGAACGTCACCGGAATGACCTCTTTGGATACGGCAGCATCGTAGACAAGCCCTAGGTACTTATGAGCTGGGGTTGATAGTCTTAGGATCCAGCTAAAGGCGCTGACTCTGAGTCGTTGGAGCCAAGGCAAATTTCGGTCTGCGATGATGTCTTCTTCACCAACTACAATAATCCACCGTTCCGCAGCAATGGGTAGCAATCCGAGTCGTTGTAGCTCTTGAGCATGTAAGCGACTTGACCGGCATAGCAGATCAGCAAGCATGGAAGTACCACGATGAACCAGGAGTACATTACGGGAAGTCGTCCAGAGTCTTTTGGTGGTAGGCTTTGACCTTCGAGAAGCGAGGAGTTGCTCGAAATCGAGAAGTGCCCGATATCCGCATACTTGGCTTCTCCACCGGTGATTGCTAAGACCACAACACCCATGATTACCAATAATCGCTTTGACCCGAAGGATTATCGAGCCAAACGATGCGTTTTCTGATTCCTGAGCGCTGAAGTCGAATGCGACTTCTTCCGTGATCCAAGGTACAACCTTGTATCTGCCGGCGAGGTTAGCTGTCGGGCTAGGATTGGAAAAATCCTGCTTTCACAATCAGACGTTCCGAATGTTGGTCCGATTGCAAAAGCTACGCCCCGAGCGAAAAGAGTCCGTTGCGGATCTGTTATTCGCGAAGTGTTGGGTCCCCCGTTCGCTTGCAATCACCGTTGGATGATCGAGCGATTTGGCAGCGCCGATTTAGAGGCTATATCTTTGCTACGCTGATGCGTGAAGAGTCATTGCTGTGGATTCGGTTGAACAATGGACATGGATTTCAATGAGTTTCCCTGCTAATTGCTCGATGCCTCTCATAAGAAGGCCTCAAGGGCGGTTACCACGACATTGAGGAGGTGCGGGAAACACCGACGAATTGTCGTGGATACGCAATGCCATTTATCGGAATGACGGTACTAGGAATACTCGCAGGATTGTTTTTTTTCTTCCTATGGGTAGCCTTTCTGGAGGAAATGGTCTTTGAAGGACCTAGGAAAATTCGTAAGTTTGAATTTCTTGATTTCGAAGATATTAAACATTAAATCATGTCGATTGCGACCTAGTTTTCATCTTGGGATTAGGTTCGTGGACTCATAGGAAATGTTTGCTAGTTCAGGGGCATTGTGTTAACTATTTTTACGGTTCCCAAGCCATTTGTTGGTCATACCGGAATCATCCAGCGAAATGCGATACGAAGCTGGCAGCAATTAGGGCCGAGTTGTCAGATTATTTTGTTTGGTAACGAGGAAGGTACAGCCCAAGCCGCTAAAGAACTGGGCGTCGAGCACGTGAAAGACATTCAGTTGTCCGAGCATGGAGCACCGCTTTTGGACGGGATGTTTCAGCGCGCGGCTGAACTTTCCACGACTCCATTGCTATGCTTTTTAAATGCCGACATTATTTTCAAAGGAAGCATTGCCGCGTTGAGTGCGCTACCTGCTCCGTTCTTGGTAGTCGGCGAATCGATGGACTTGCAAGTCCCGAGTTTGATTGATTTCGCGAACCCACAGTGGCGGGAAAGCTTGGGCGAAGGTATCACGCGAGGACCTTTTGCGCTCGATTATTTCATCTTCACACGAGGCTTATATCATGCGATGCCGCCGTTTCGTGTTGGGCGAGCGCGGTATGACAACTGGATGGTTTGGCACGCTTTAAAGAGTGGTGCAAAAGTTATCGATGCAACGGATGTCTTGAACCCTATTCATCAGAACCATGACTACGGTCATTTAGCAGGTGGTCGAAAGGAAGCATATCGTGGTCCGGATGCTCTATATAACCAGAAGCTTGCTGGACTTGGGTGTTACTTGTATCTGTATAGTACAAGCGATGCGCGTTGGAAGTTGACTCGAGAAGGATTACAGGGAGTTCCGAAATCGTTTCGATTTCTCAAGCAGTTTTTCCGGCGACTTACTGGGTGGGCAGGTGAGCGAAGCGGGTTAGTGCAACTTGAGCGTTCAAGGTCTACGAGTGACTCGCAATCGAAAAGCGACGGGATTGAAAAGCGATGAAGCCACGTTTATTTACTTCTATCCCTCCCCGCTTGCGAGGCGTGGAGTTGAAGCCGGAGTCACAGGGGACAGCACAAGTTGGGGTGATAGAGTCGTGGTTGAACGCGGGTTTTGAACCGGTATCAATCCATTTGGTCGATGAGATCAATCGACAACCCGCTTTGCCAACCGTATTGCGCCATCATGGAGTCGAGTCTATCGCAATCACCCCCGAGATGCGTGTGCGCACTTCTGCTCCGCTGTGTCCTATTAGAGATTTCCTGGAAGCAATCTCCGCGCACTCGTCCGATGCTCCGGTGGCGATTATCAATGCCGACATTCGCATCGCAGCATCCTCCGACCAGGTTTTAGCGGAGCGGATCGCATCGTTGGATGAGTCGGAATTTCTGATTGGTCAACGAAGCGACATCACGTATCTCGCAGATGGATCGAGGCTCTCCAACACGCACGGATTTGGAATCGATTTTTTTGCTTTCCACAGTTCTTGGGTCAAGCGAATCGTCAAAGCTCTCTCGCCCACACTAGCGATCGGCTTGCCTTGGTGGGATCACTATCTGCCACTGGCACTCTGTGCTCATGGGGCTCAGACTCGGTTGCTTGATCCTCGATGGTTCGAGCATGACGTTCATGAATTTCAGTGGAGTTGGAAGCACTACTGTCGAATAGGCCGAGCTGCGAAAACGACATTTCAGCGAGCGATGCTTCCGCTTAATTCATCGATCTATGCCACGAATTGGCTCAACTCATTGCGCACTGAAGCTCATCATCCATCGATTCCGCCATCGATTGTGCCTTTAGCGCAATCGATCTCCTTCCACGAAAAGGCACCATTGTTTGTCGCGAAGAGCTCACTTGGAAGATTGGCTGCTGCGAACATGCGGATTATCTTCCAGTCTGCCACCCATGGGCCAATTCCACGGCCGGTAGAGAATCATCCGTCAAGTGTTGACGGCGGAACCGAAGTGCCAGGCGTAAAGAAAGTGCATCGACTTCCCAAGGGCCTGCTTGAAAAAAGCGCTCGGGTTCTGCGTGGTGTTCAGCATTCTGTCTCGACGGCACTGACCCCGTCGAGTCGTAGGCCGCAGTCTGTTTACTTTTTCACGTTTCACAAATGTGCAAGCTCGCTTTTCGATTCACTGGTTCTCAAGCAAGTTATTGGGCTTAAGGGAGTGAACTTCGCGCAAGAGATTTATGACCGGAAAGTGGACCGCTCCAAACCTCTTTCTTTTCAGGATCAAGGGTGCGTCTATGGACCGATTCGCGTTACGCACAAGGTCGATGATAATCCCTTTGAAGATCTCCTTCTTGGGCCAGTCACTGAGCCTGAATTCGTGAGATCCAAGCGGGTGGTTTGCTTAATACGTGATCCTCGTGCAATTCTCACCTCTGAGTACTACTCTTTCCGTCACAGTCACTCATTGAGTAAGAACCCAGAGATTCGCCAATGGCAAGAAGTCCAACGTCAGGAAATCCAGAAAATCACGTTGGATGACTACGTACTTGGTAGAATCAGCAATTTGATCGAGGCCTTTGAAAGGCTAGATGTTGTTCACCGACATTGCCAGGAGGGGATCGTGCTGAAGTATGAGGATCTAGTCGAAGATTTTGA